>VFQP010001504.1_pt1 | contig 30930 bp, 27 predicted proteins | sample 3512351 | NCBI WGS metagenome assembly VFQP01 (sample SAMN10412372, study PRJNA504923) | tailings metagenome | isolation source: Relicate 1 Philex TSF1 revegetated site | place: Philippines: Tuba, Benguet | collected 2017-08-29
GGTTCCCGCAGATGGACGCGCAGATTCGCAGATATGTGTCCGCTATCAGATACTGATCTGCGTATCTGCGCCTTGATCAGCGTAATTCTGCGGGAACCGTCCGCCGTAGCGAAGCGAAGGAGGGAACCCCTACGCCATTCAAAATTCACTAAAGATCACCTGAAATGTCAGCTACCTGTCAGTTTTCTCATCGCGTAAACGGTGTTTGCGGAAATCGTAAGCCAATTCGTTTTTCTTCCCGCACTTTTACTAAAAGAAAACAAGATGTGCCATTACCAAACCCTATATCATAACGACAACACTGGTTATGTCGTGCGATGCCCGGAATGTGAAAAGATACAGATTGGTTATGGCAACCTCATGGTCACGTTCAGCCGTGCTGAGTTTGACGATTTCCGCTGGTGGATCCGACGCATCAAAGAAGAACAATCACCGGCGCAAAGCCCCACACTCCGCTGCATCGTGATCCCCACGCCCTGCGAAGGAATGAAACTATTGCTAAGCATGCGCGAGCTGAGGGACTTTGATTCAATGATGGAATCGGCGGATACAGAACTTAGATCACTGGAGCTGATTCGGCTTTTCGAAAGCTAGGAGGGCTCTTTCGTTTTCTTGCGATTATTTTCTTAAAGAAGGAATATCATAAAATGTGGATCATAAAGGTGTGGTCTTAGTCTTAAGACGGCACTAAAAATCAAACGCGAATGCGCACGAATGGCCACGAATCTTCGCGAATGCCTCAAAACAAATTGAAAGTCCGGACCGGAAAGCCGGGCTTTTTCTTTTTAATCCTCTTTACATTAATTTTTTTTGATCTGTAGGAATCTATTCGTGTTAATTCGCGGCCATTCGCGCTGCATTCGCGTACTTCGCATAAATTTTAGTGAATGACTCCAGAAATGTTCAATGAGTTGGCGAGAACCCGCCGTTCTGTTTTTCCTGATCAGTTTGATGCGACGCGTAAAGTTGATGATGACATCATAAAAGAGATCCTGACGAATGCCACATGGGCTCCGAATCATGGCAAGACTGAGCCATGGGAGTTCACCGTTTTTTCGGGTGATGGACTGCAAAAGTTTGCAGATTTCCAGAGTGAGCTGTATAAGAAAGAAGCGGGTGAGAATCTGAAAGAGATCACTTATAATAAATTGAAGAAACAACCGCTGCAGGCTTCACATATCATTGCACTTTGCATGAAACGCACGTTGTCTAAGCCCATCCCTGAGATTGAAGATGTGGAGGCAGTGGCTTGTGCGGTGCAGAATATTTATCTGTCAGTGAGTGCATATGGATTGGGTGGATACTGGACAACCGGTGGTGTTACCTATAAAGAATCAGCAAAAGAATTTTTCGGATTGGGTGAGCAGGATAAACTGCTGGGCTTTTTCTATATCGGATATGTGGCGGTGCCTTCGAACACGGCAACGCGTATTTCGGTTGAAGAGAAAGTGAAGTGGGTGAAATAATCAAAAAATGAGGACTGGCGTACTTGTCCGCGGAAGCTTTAGCGGAGAGGACGCCAGTTTTCCTATATTAGCTCCCCATGAAAAGGATTCTCGCCATCACCTTGCTTAGCTGCTTCGTCATCGCCTGTTCCGTCTCGGTAAAGAAGACCAGCAACGCGAAAATCCCCGCCGGCACTTTTGAAGACACTCTTCGCTACTTATACTCTCTGACTCCCGATCAATGGCCCGCCCCAACTATTGATTCCTCTATAAAATGGACCGAACTCGGCCGGTTACCGCAAAGCCCGCTCGCACCACATCCCGATTCATTACAACAGCTCATCCTCCTCGGCAAAACTCTCTTTTTTGACACACGCCTAAGCGGCAGCAACAAGATCGCCTGCGCCAGCTGCCATCTCCCCGAACTTTCCTGGACAGATGGAAAGTCCAAATCAGTGGGCCACGAAGACCAGCTTACCAAACGCAACTCCCCGGGATTGCTGAACGTTTGGGCGCAAAAGAAACTCTTCTGGGATGGGCGCAGCAATAGCCTTGAAGATCAGGCATTTGCCCCGATCAATAGCGAAACGGAAATGCACAGCGATATGTCGGAAGTGATGAGAAAGCTCCGTCGTATCAAAGGATACAAACCCCTGTTCCAGGCGGCTTTCAAAAACGGTGAGATCTCCCCGGAAACACTGGCTACCGCCCTCGCCACGTTCCAGCGGACCCTGGTCGGTAATCCCAGCAACTTCGATAAATTTCTCGGAGGAGATAAAAGAGCGTTGAACGATTCCGCGATCCGTGGTCTGCATATTTTCCGCACCAAAGCGGGTTGCATGAGTTGCCATAACGGCCCTCTGTTCACGGATCAGGAATTTCATAATATAGGCCTTACCTATTATCAATCACCTCAGGAAGATCTGGGCAGATACGCAGTCACCCACCAATCCGAAGACGTCGGTCGTTTTAAAACGCCCTCTCTCCGTGACGTGATGAAAACTGGTCCCTGGATGCATAACGGGTTATTTACCAATATGGATGCATTGATGCAAATGTACAACATGGGCATGCCGCAAGCTGGAGTAAAGCCAGTCAACTCTACTGATACGTTGTTTCCGCAAACTGATCGGCTGATCAAACCGCTCGGATTAACCCGCCGGGAGCGGGAAGACCTGGTAGCATTTCTGCGAGCATTATCTGCTGATCCTCCGATAATTACCAAGCCTTTGATGCCTCACTAACATCGGCTGGCGTAGGGTTCCCGCAGATTTACGCTGATCAGGCGCAGATGCGCGGATAATTACAACTATAATCGACGCCATCTGCGTATCCCCACTTGATCAGCGTAAATCTGCGGGAACCCTACGCCAGCCGAACACAAGCTTTCCTCATTTCGTAGTTCTTTTTACCAAATCACCACACACTACCATCCATATTAACTATTTTCGCGTCTGCATTTAAACCTCAAAACATGAAAAAAATATTCTCTCTTTTCGTAGTAGCCCTGTCTGCAACCGCCGCAATGGCTCAACCCCCAGCTGGTGACGCAAAACCAGGCGAATGGTATGGTGAAAAAATATCCACTGACGGTGCGATCAGCATTTCAGAAATCCCGGCAAAACTCGACAAGAAAGAATCTTTCGATACAAAGATCAAAGCAAAAGTGCTGGACGTTTGCCCCAAGAAAGGTTGCTGGCTGAAACTGGAAGTAAATGACTCTACCACCGCTTTCGTGAAAATGAAAGACTACGCTTTCTTCCTGCCAGAAGCAGCTAAAGGAAAAACGATTATTCTTGACGGTACCGCAAAGGTTAAAACAGTTTCTGTAGATGAACAGAAGCACTATGCTGAAGATGCAAAAAAATCAAAAGCAGAGATCGACGCGATCACTCAGCCTAAGAAAGAGATCAGCTTCCTTGCTAAAGGAATTGTTGTAGTTGAATAATACTACAGAAGATATATAAAAGACTGCCGGCCATTGGTCGGCAGTCTTTTTTTGGGGTTATAACGTTTGACGTTAGCGTTCTCCGCGTATCGCTGTGTCTGTGGCGCTACTCCTGTGCCAGCCTGCGTAAAGGAGCGCCGCTCCTGTCACAACTCTGTCAAGTTTCGCCTTTCGCAACCCCTTTTTCCCGATTCTGCAAATCCCTCCTTTTCATCCCTAATACTTTTGCACCGGATACAAAAACAGAGAACTCATAGGGCCATTCCTGGTTTTCTTTCGTCTTGAGCAGTTAGGCAAAAGTTTTCGGGAGTGCGCCCGCCAAGCAAGCAGATGATCCATTAAATAAATGGATCTGTCATCTGTTGACCGTCTAAGTTTAGCGATACGCAACCTTGAGGGGTTTCCTTCAGGGTTTTGTGTTTAAAAAATAAATGTTTGTGGCAACAAAGAAGAATAAGTCTGGATTTAAGAAGATCATCGGCCTGGCTCACCTCTGGCTTGGCCTGACCAGCGGCGTATTAGTGGTTTTTCTGGGGATCACCGGTTGCATCCTGGCGTTCGAACAGGAGATCAGAAGCCTCACACAACCGTATCTGAAAACAGCCGTGCAGGATAAGCCTTATCTCGCACCAACATTGCTGAAAGAAAATGCAGAAAAACATCTCGAAGGAAAAAAAGCCAATGGAATCGAATATCCCGGCAAAGGAAAATCGGCTGTCGCTTATTACTATGATGACACTGATTACAAACTCATCTATCTGAATCCTTACACAGGAGAAACGCTGAAGGTAAAGAACATGAACCGCGATTTCTTCCGGATCATCATCAACGGTCATTTTTATTTATGGCTTCCGCCAGATATCGGCAAGCCGATCGTAGCCTCGGCCACGCTGATCTTCCTGGTGATGCTGATCTCTGGAATTATTCTTTGGTGGCCCAAAAACAAAGCCGCACGTAAACAACGCTTCTCCGTAAAATTTAATGCAAAATGGCGTCGCGTGAATTATGATCTTCATAACGTGCTTGGTTTTTATATGAGCTGGGTAGCGATCTTTATCGCCATCACCGGACTCGTTTGGGGCTTTCAATGGTTTGCAAAGTCTGTGTACTGGGTGAGCAGTGGTGGTAAAACGCTGGTAGAACATGCTCATCCCGTATCCGATACAACCAGGATCGGGCAGGGCATGAATGTAGCAGATCATGTATGGAATGAGCATAAGCCCCATGTCGGCGAAAAGGAAAGTATGGGAGTGTGGTTCCCATTGACAAATGCAGATCCGGTGGAGATCGCGGTGAATCATCGCCCCGGTACGTATTATAATTCCGATTATTATCATTACGATCAATATACCGGTATTGAATTGCCTGCCACGGGAAGTTATGCAGGCACGTATAAAGAAGCACCTCTCGCAGATAAGATCGTGCGGATGAACTATGATATACACGTAGGAGCGATACTGGGACTACCGGGGAAGATCCTGGCATTCTTTGCAAGCCTGATCGCGGCAAGCCTGCCGATCACTGGTTTTTATATCTGGTGGGGAAGAAGGAAGAAAACTAAGGTGATGCCCACTGGAGCAACAAAAAAAGAGTCAGCATTGAATGCTTCGCCTGCGGTGTAAATCCGGGATACCTGGTTCCCGCAGATCCCGCAGATTTATTTCCCTGTGCCTGAAGAGCCGGAGCATTCAGGAACTATTCCCTTTTGCCGCGCAGATTACGCAGATATCTTCAAGCCTGAACGAAGTTATCTGCGTAATCTGCGCATCGAACAACAACCATTTCTTGCTTGTAGTTAGCTTAAACTATCAGAGAAATAAATCAGCGGGCTCTGTCCGCCGTAGCACAACGAAGGTGGAAAGGAAACCTTACGCTATTTCCTCCCGGAACGAATGATCTTATAAAGCCGGATCGCACTCATCAACACAATTACAAACAAGACCAACCCGAGCAATCCCCAAACCACACTCATATTCTGCTTCACCACCACCAGCATCACAATCGCCACTAAAAAAATCGTTGCTACCTCATTCCATATTCGAAGCTTCTGGGATGAATAATTGAATACTCCTTTCATCTGCTGCTGATAGATCTTATGCAAACTGAGATGGTAAATAAATAAACCGGCAACAAAACAAAGTTTGATGATCAGCCACGTAGGAGTGACACCTAACATGTGCCACACACTTAAACCAAGTATCAATGTCAGTATTGCAGACGGCCATGTAATACCAAACCATAGTCTTTTGATCATGATCGAAAACTGGCGTTGCAGGATCGATTTTTCCGGCTCATCTTTTTCACCCGCCTCCGTATTGTAAATAAAAAGCCGCACGATATAGAACATACCGCTGAACCAGGTGACGATAAAGATGATATGAAGGGCCTTTATATAGAGATACATATCCTGTTAAGATTGGTGTAAAGGGAACCCCACGCGGATCAATTTACTTTATTAACCAATTTGAGCAAACTCTCCACCCACGCCGGATGCGTGTTCATACACGGGATCAATGTGAACTGTTCTCCGCCATCTTCCAAAAAGATCTCGCGCCCTTCTTCGCCCATTTCCTCCAGCGTTTCCAGACAATCACTCACAAAAGCCGGACAAGCCAGCAACACTTTTTTATATCCTTTCTTCGGCCATTCAGCAAGACTCTTCGCCGTGTATGGCTGCAACCAGGGATCACGGCCTAAACGGCTTTGAAAAGAGATCGTGTATTTCTCCTTCGGCAATCCCAGTTTCTCCGCGACCAATCTGGTCGTTTCGATCACCTGGTGACGATAACAAACTTCCTGCACCGCTTTATCTGTACAACATTTCTCCGGATTACGTACATCATGCGTTCCCGCAGGATGACGAGCCGTAATATGTCTCTCCGGAATACCGTGATAGCTGAATACAAACAGATCAAATTCGTTCTGCTCTACATACGGTCGCATACTCTCTGCCAGCGCATGTATATAATCTGCATCCTTATAAAAAGGAGGAACAAAGCTCAGTTTAAAGGAATATCCTTCCTGCTGATAAATCTCCTTTGCATATTCAACCGCCGTTTCATAACTGCTCCATGCATAATGCGGATATAAAGGAACCAGTACCACTTCTTTCAACAAAGGATATTTCTTTTTGAGATTATCCATCGCCGCTTTTGGAGTCGGATTACCATAACGCATACACACTTCTACCGGCAGATCGGTTTTCTTTTCCAGTTCCGCTTTTAATTGATTCGTCAACACGATCAGCGGAGAGCCATCCTTTGTCCAAACCGATTTATACGCCTGGGCACTTTTCGGTGCGCGCAATGGCACAATGATCCCTTTTACCAAAATTGATCTCAGCAATTTCGAAGCAGGCTTATCGATCACCCGTTCATCCATCAAAAATTCATTCAGATACTTTTTCAGATCCGGCACAGATGTACTATCCGGAGAACCGAGATTCATTAAGAGAATAGCTTTTTCAACCTGACTCATCGTATCAATTAAAATTGTTATAAAGGAAAGAAGGAGCGGGGCAAAGTTCGTGAAGTTTGAGAGAAATAAATTCGGAGACCGGCAACTTTTGTTTAAAGATGTGCGATAGTGATGATGGGGAGTTAGAAATGTCTGGCGTAGGGGTTCCCGCAGATTACGCAGATTTATGAGTCAAAAAGTTGAAAAGACTGATTAATGGGTACTTACTTCTATACGCTTCCGCAGATTACGCAGATAACTATCCGTTTTCAGAGGCTTATCTGCGTAATCTGCGGAAGCATACATAAGAAACCTCGATTTAGTCAAAGGGTCTTCAAACTTAAAACTGATAAAATCTGCGAAATCTGCGGGAACCCCACGCCAGGCAGTCAAAAAACAAACTTCAACCCATATGATTTTAATCATGTTTCATCCACCATTTTTCCCTGATCATGATGATTTACACCCGGATGACAAAACGATGACGCATTAACCGCAACCACTTTATACATTTGTGCACTTTATGTCCACGCAACCGCATACTATATCCACCCCGATCCTCGACCGCTTTTGTGTGGCAGGGATCAACTATCACAAAGCCGATATCGCAGTGCGTGGCGCATTCTCCGTTTCCAAAGAAGATTTCGTAGCGATCGCCGATAGCGCAAAAGCCCAACTCATCAGAAGTGTTTTTGTGGTTTCAACATGCAACCGCACAGAAATCTATGGTTTTGTAGAGAATGTAATGCAACTGGCCAATCTTTTGGCGGAACATACACGTGGCAATACACACGAATTCTTGCAATATGCTTACCTGAAAAGTGGAGAAGAGGCAATGCAACATCTTTATAGAGTTGCGTCCGGTCTCGATTCCCAGATCTTAGGTGATTACGAAATATTAGGTCAGATCAAACAAGCCGTGGATGCTGCCACAGCCAACCAGGTGCTTGGTCCGATCATGAACCGTACACTGAACTACGCATTCCAGGCTTCCAAAAAAATTAAGACAGATACAGGATTGAGCAGCGGAACTGTTTCCGTTTCTTATGCAGCGATCGAATTGCTGAAAGAACTGCCTGGTATTGACAGCAAGAAGATCCTCGTGATCGGTGCAGGAAAGTTTGGCGGTAACGTTTGCAAAAACCTCCGCGAATACCTGCCGGGTGCTTCTGTTTCTCTAATGAACAGAACGGATGCAACCGCTGAAGCGCTGGCTGCAAAAACCGGTACAAGCTTTATTCCTTATGCGCAGATGAATGAAGCAATGCATGCATCGGACGTGATCATCGTCTGCACCAATGCGCAAACAGCAACCGTTCTTCCATCCATGCTTGAAGGAGCTGGGGAGAAACTGGTGCTGGATCTATCTGTACCTGCAAACGTTCATCCTGCGGTGAAGATCCTGGGAAATGTGCGTGTGATCGATGTGGACGAGATCTCTACAACGATCCTTGATAAAACGATCGCCAGAAGACGTGCAGATGTACCGAAGGCCGAAGAGATCATTAATTCTTACAAGCAGGAATTCTATACCTGGCTGGAAGAATATAAATATTCACTACACTTAAAAAGCTGGAAAGACAAATTGCAGGAGTTGAGTGAATGGCAACCCCGGGAATATTGCGAAATGGCCACAGCGGCGGCTTTGTCGCCCGACAGAAAAGCCCAGAAAGCGGTAACGCGATTAGCTGTAAATTTGCGCACGAACCAGGAAAAGGGATGCCAGTTCATCAACGCGATTAATGATTACCTGCAAATGTCATGAGTAGATGTCCGGAATACTTCGCATAGGAACACGAGAAAGCCAGTTAGCCGTCTGGCAAGCCACACAAGTAAGCGAGCTGCTCAAAGCCGCTGGCCATCAGACGGAATTAGTTTACATAAAAAGTGAAGGCGATATCAACCTCACCACACCATTATACGAAATGGGTGTGCAGGGGATCTTTACACGGAGCCTCGATATCGCTTTGCTCAATAATAAAATTGACATCGCCGTACATTCCATGAAAGATGTACCGGTGGTGTTGCCACAGGGGATCCGCCAGGCGGCCGTTTTGAAACGTGCTTCTTATAAGGATCTGCTGGTAACCAATCCTTCTGTTGATCATTCAGCACTCGTAAATCAGTTGGATGCTGAAAAGGAAAATCAATTCCTGATCGCTACAAGCAGTATCCGCCGCAAAGCGCAATGGCTGAACCGTTATCCGCAAACAAACATGGATAATCTCCGCGGCAATGTGAATACGCGATTGAAGAAACTCGCTGAGAGCAACTGGCATGGGGCCATCTTCGCAGCAGCTGGCCTGGAAAGGATCAACCTGCGGCCGGAGAATTCCATCGAGCTTGACTGGATGCTTCCTGCTCCGGCTCAAGGTGCAATACTCGTGGTGTGCAGAATGGAAGATACAGCTGCATGGAAAGCATGCGAAGGAATGAATGACGATGATACAGCGATCTGTGTAAAAGCAGAGCGTGATTTTCTGAAAACACTGATGGGTGGTTGTTCCACTCCGATCAGCGCACTGGCAACAGTAAAAGACGATCGCCTGCACATTAAGGGAAGTATTCTTTCCATTGATGGCACACAAAAACTGGAAGTAGAAAAAGATACAACATTAGAGAAAGCATACAGCCTTGGTGTGGATGCCGCATTCGAGATCCTCGATAATGGCGGTGAAGCATTGATGAAGGCAATCAGAGAAAGTGAAAAGCAACATTGAGATAATCAGCACAGCCTCCCTGCCGGTGGAATGCCTGCAACAACTGCAGCAGCATGGCATCAATGTGGACGTGATTCCTTTTATCAGAACGTATGAGTCTGTAAGCGTTAATAATTCGCAACGCATCAGGTCTCTGGAGAAATACAAAGCAACAGTTATTTTCACCAGCGCACACGGCGTTGAAGCCGTTGCAGGTTCTTTGCTTCATCCTCCCGCATGGAAGTTTGCCTGTATCAATGGCAATACAAAAAAAACGGTTGCTCATTATTTTGATGAAGACGATATCATAGCCGAAGGCCCTGATGCGTCTTCACTGGCAGATGAATTGCTGCCAAAGATCGATAAAGATGCACCCGTGATCTTTTTCTGTGGAAACAGAAGATTGGATATACTTCCTCAACGTTTCAAAGACGCAGGAATAAAGCTGGAAGAGATCGAAGTGTATAAGACTGATTATACCCCGGAAACGATCGGCGACAAAAATGTATCAGCCGTTCTGTTCTTCAGTACAAGCGCAGTCGATAGCTTCTTTTCGGTGAATACGTTAAGTGCGGATACGATTTGTTTCGCCATTGGCAACACAACAGCAGCTGCATTAAAAGAAAAAGTACAGAACAAGATCGTCATAGCCGGTCAACCCGGGAAAAAAGAATTGACAGAGTTAGTTATAAAATATTATCATGAACACAGCTGAATTGAAAGCAAAGGCAGATCCGAACATCAAGAATGATCTTTTTCTTCGCGCATTGCGTGGTGAACAAGTGAGCCGCCCTCCTGTATGGATGATGCGTCAGGCGGGTCGTTATCTTCCTGAGTATATCGTACTCCGCAATAAGTATAGCTTCTTCGAAAGATGCCAGACCCCTGAGCTCGCCTGCGAGATCACCCTGCAGCCGATCGATATCGTTGGTCCGGATGCTGCGATCTTATTCTCCGACATCCTCGTGGTGCCGCAGGCAATGGGTTTAGTAGTAGAGATGATCGAAAACAAAGGACCGGTACTGCCTGATCCTGTCCAGACAGAAAAAGATTTCGACCGTATTACGGTTCCTGACGTGAATGACCGTTTGCATTATGTATTTGATGCGATCAAGCTGATCAAACAGGAATTGAATGGCCGCGTACCATTGATTGGTTTCGCCGGTGCTCCATGGACCTTGCTTTGCTACATGGTACAAGGCAAAGGCAGCAAAACGTTTGATGAGGCAAAGGCATTCTGTTATCGTCATCCTGCATTAGCGCATCGTTTATTGCAGATGATTACCGATACAACTATTGCTTACCTGAAACAACAGATCAAAGCCGGTGCAGATGCTGTACAGATCTTTGATAGCTGGGGTGGATTGCTGAGCCCGGTCGACTTTGAAGAATTCTCCCTGAAATATATCCGCCAGATCGTTGCTGCCGTTAAAGCGGAGGCGCCAACCATCATCTTTGCAAAAGGTGCATGGTTTGCGTTGGAAGATATGGCAGCGACCGGTGCACATGGTTTGGGTATCGACTGGTGTATCACTGCTGATAAGGCAAGAGCGTTTGCGGGTAACAACGTAACGCTGCAGGGAAATTTTGATCCGGCGAAGTTGTTCCTTACTCCGGCTGAGATCAAAAAGGAAGTGAATAAAATGATCAATGCGTTCGGACCACAACGTTATATCGCGAACCTTGGTCATGGCATTCTCCCGACTGTACCGGTTGATCATGCGAAAGCATTTGTGAATGCGGTGAAGGAGTGGAGTGTTTAGTTTTCAGATTTGCGTAAGGGGTTCCCGCAGATTTACGCAGATGAAGGCGCGCAGATACGCAGATAGTCTCAAATCGAATGAAATTAATCTGCGTATCTGCGGAAGCTAATAAGGATATTTAAGGAGAAGGAAAGATTTCTCACATAGCAGACTGATAAGAATCAGCGTAATCCGCCTCCGCAATGCTACGGCGGACAAGTCAGCGGGCACTGTCCGCCGTAACGAAGTGAAGGAGGGAACCTACGCCAGCCCGCATATTAATTTTGCGAAAATTAATAGTCATGAGTAACGCAACAGGTACAGCATTCAAAGACCGATGGGTTGAATACATTCACAACCTCCAGGATACTATTTGCAAAGGTCTTGAAGACCTCGATGGTAAATCCACATTCCAGGAAGATAAATGGGAACGTCTCGAAGGCAAAGGTGGTGGTGGTAAAACGCGTGTCATCAAAGACGGGAAGGTGTTCGAAAAAGGCGGTGTAAACACATCTGTTGTATACGGCGAAGTAACAGATCAGATGCGCAAACAATTACAACTGGATGCCGCCTCCTGGTTCGCCTGTGGCCTCTCGCTCGTGATCCATCCCCGCAATCCTTATGTGCCTACAACACATGCCAACTGGCGCTACTTCGAATTATATGATGAAAAAGGAAACCTTACAGACAGCTGGTTTGGCGGCGGCGCAGATCTCACTCCCTATTATTTGTTTGAAGAAGATGCGATCCATTTTCATCAAACATTAAAAGAAGCAATCGATCCGTTTGGTGTTGATCTCTATCCGAAATACAAACAACAATGCGATCAGTATTTTGCCAATACGCATCGCAATAACGAGATGCGTGGCATCGGCGGCGTGTTTTATGAACACCTTCGCCCAACAAGCGAAGCGCATTTGGAAGAGCTCTTCCATTTCCAACAAGCTAACGGCAATTGCTTCCTGGATTGTTATCTTCCTATCGTTGCCAGACGAAAAGACAACACGTATGGAGAGCGGGAGATCAACTGGCAGGAACTAAGACGGGGCCGCTACGTAGAGTTCAACCTTATTCACGACAGAGGAACTATCTTCGGCCTTAAAACCAATGGTCGCACGGAAAGTATCTTAATGAGCTTACCACCACGCGCCCGTTGGGAATACGATCACAAACCGGAACAAGGAACGCCGGAATATGAATTGTGGCAGGCCTGCCTGCATCCCCGGGAGTGGGCAGGCCTGAAGGCAAGTTTAAAAGTTTAAAGGTTTTAAAGTTTAAATGTTTACGTGTTACATAGCATACTTGCGTTCCTGAAAAAACTTTAAAACTATTAAACATTTAAACTTTTAAACTGCATTCGTAAACCATTTCAAAATCACAGATCGATGTACCTCCAAAGACGAAACCGCATCCTCAGAGCAACACCAGCTATACGCAGCCTGGTAGCAGAAACGATTTTGACGCCGGATGATTTTATTGCTCCGTTGTTTATCGATGAAGGCGAGAATGTAAAAACGGAAATATCTTCTATGAAAGGTTATTACCGGATGAGCCTGGATAATACGATCAGGGAAGCAGAAGAACTCTGGTCGCTTGGTATCAAGTCAATTCTTCTTTTTGTAAAAAGCAAAGATGAATTGAAGGATAATACCGGTCAGGAAGCATGGAATAAAGATGGCCTGATGCAGCGAAGCATCCGTGCGATCAAAAGAGCGGTACCTGGAATGGTGATCATGACAGATGTGGCACTGGATCCTTATTCTTCTTATGGTCATGATGGTATTGTAAGAGATGGCGAAATAGTGAATGATGAAACAGTTGAGGCATTGGTGAAAATGAGTATCAGTCATGCCGAGGCTGGTGCTGACTTCGTTGCTCCCAGTGATATGATGGATGGCCGTATCGGTGCGATCAGAACGGGGCTGGAAGAAAGCCGTTTTACGAAAGTGGGCATCATGAGCTACAGCGCGAAATATGCCAGCTGCTTCTATGGTCCCTTCCGTGATGCGTTGGATTCTGCACCGGGTTTCGGTGATAAGAAAACCTACCAGATGAACTATGCGAACAGACAGGAAGCAATTAAGGAAACACTGATGGATATCGAAGAAGGAGCGGATATAGTGATGGTGAAGCCTGCGCTTTCTTATCTGGATATTATACGTGAAGTAAAAGATGCGGTGGATATTCCGGTGAGCGCGTATAATATCAGCGGCGAATATGCCATGGTGAAGGCCGCCGCAGAGAAAGGTTGGATAGATGAAAATAAAGCGATCATTGAAATTCTGACTTCTATTAAAAGAGCAGGGGCTGATCTGATTGCGACTTACTTTGCGAAAGATGCAGTTAAATTGTTGAATAGCTAAATAATTGACTGGCGTAAGTTTCCTCCTCCGCTTCGCTTCTGCGGGCTCCGTCCGCCGAAGCGGAGCGAAGGAGGAAACCTACGCCAGACTAACAAAGAGAAATTCTATGTACACAAAAAGTTCTGAACTATTTTCCCGTGCCCAGCAGTCCATTCCCGGTGGTGTAAACTCCCCTGTACGCGCATTCAAAAGCGTGGGCGGCGAACCCATCTTCATGGTAAAAGGAAAAGGCGCTTATCTCTATGATGCCGACGGCAATCAATACATCGACTATATCGCCAGCTGGGGACCATTGATCCTCGGTCATGCTTATGAACCTGTGATCAAAGCCATTCAGCAAAAAGTACTCGATGGTACTTCCTTCGGCGCCCCGACAGAATTGGAAATTGAAATGGCTGAGTTGATCAAAAGCATGGCCCCCAATGTTGATCTTATCCGTATGGTAAGCAGCGGCACAGAAGCCTGCATGAGTGCGATCCGTGTGGCGCGCGGTTACACGGGCCGTAACAAATTCATCAAGTTTGATGGCTGCTATCATGGCCATGCTGATGCCTTCCTTGTAAAAGCAGGAAGCGGCGTGGCAACACTCGATATTCAGCAGGTACCCGGTATCAGTGAAGCTGTGGCACAGGATACTCTTGTGGCAGCATACAATGATCTCGATGCAGTAAAGCAATTAGTAAAAGAACATAAAGGAACGCTCGCAGCGATCATTATCGAACCGGTTGCCGGCAACATGGGATGTATTCTTCCAAAGCCAGGTTTCCTGGAAGGATTAAGAACCATCTGTGATGAAGAAGGTATCGTGCTGATCTTTGATGAAGTGATGACGGGCTTCCGCTTATCGGCCGGCGGGGCACAACAAACCCTCAACATTAATGCAGATCTTGTTACATACGGAAAAGTGATCGGTGCCGGTATGCCCGTTGGTGCATTTGGCGGAAAGAAAGAGATCATGCAAAGTGTGGCTCCATTGGGGAAAGTATACCAGGCGGGAACATTGAGCGGTAACCCTGTTGCCATGATCGCTGGCTATACATTGTTGAAAGAACTAAAAGACAATCCTTCCATCTATAAAGAACTGGAAGAAAAAACAGCGTATCTCGCGAAAGGGTTAGGTGATGTATTAACGAAAGCTGGTCAGGCGCATACGATCAATCAATTGGGTAGTATGATCAGTGTACACTTCTCATCACATGCGATCACTGATTTCCCTACGGCTGCCGCTGCGGATATCAACCTGTTCAAACAGTATTTTCACTTCTTGTTGAGCAAAGGCGTTTATTTGCCGCCGTCTCCATTCGAGAGCTGGTTCCTGAATAATGCACTCAGCTATGCTGATCTCGACAAGACGATTCAATTGACTGGAGAGTTCTTTCAGAAATGATGATTCTTTGAATTGACGGGCGTAGGTTCCCGCAGATTACGCAGATCAAGCGCAGATACGCAGAAGGTTTCGGTCCACCGGAGTCAATCTGCGTATCTGCGTTCTTATTTCTGCGTAATCTGCGGGAACCTACGCCAGTCGAATGTCAAAAGATTGTCAGTCATCTGTCATCGTTTCGCCTTTATTTTCCTTCTCTCGTAAACTCCATTTCCTCTTTTAGATAGGTTTCATCCATTCCCATAAAGAAATTTGCAGCCGGAATTCATCCCGTTGCGAAAACGCTGTTTGCTTGCTTAGTATGATCATCATGTGACAATCTTTCCGCTATACGGAAAGACCTTTGCGTCCCAATTTTTATTTATGAGAATAATTTATACTGCTCTGTTCGCTTTACTGACTGCACCGGTATTTGCCCAGGAGGATACCCTGAAGGCGAAAGAACTGGAAGAAGTCATAGTGTCTACCGGTCAATACAAACCGCAATCAGTAAAAAATTCTGTTTACCAGGTTCGTGTGATCACTGGTGAGCAGATCCGTAAGCAATCTGCAGCGAAGCTGCAGGATGTATTGAATAGTCAATTGAATATTCGTTTTTCGCAGGATCTGGCAACGGGTGGTTCTGACATCACCATGATGGGCCTATCTGGTCAGAATGTAAAGATCCTGATCGATGGAGTGCCGATGATCGGTCGCCAGGGAACATCGAATGAGATCAACATTAACCAGGTTGAAGTGAACTCAATCGAGCGTATCGAGATCATTGAGGGACCGATGTCTGTTATTTATGGAGCAGATGCTCTTGCTGGTGTGATCAACATCATCACAAAAAAAGCTGGTCGTGATAAATTTTCCGTCACCGCCCGTGTGCAGGAAGAAACAGTCGGAAAAGAATACAGCTGGTTTGATGAAGGCATTCACAATCAGTACGTAGGTGCAAGTGGACGTTATAAAAACTGGTATGCGGGTGGCGGTATTGGCCGCAACCTGTTCCAGGGTTGGAAAGATACGGCTACGGGCCGTGAGCTTACCTGGCACAAAAAAGATCAGATCGTTGGCAATGCATTAGTGGGTTATCGCAATGAAAAACTCGACATATACTACCGTTTGGATGGATTGGATGAGATCATTACCAACCCGGCAAACTTTCCTGCTGGCGGTAATCAGCCGGCGATTGACCAGGATTATATGACCAACCGCCTGATGCAGCAGATCCAGGGATCTTATCGATTCAACAATCAGTTGTCAGTAAATGCACTGGCATCCTATACACATTTCACCCGCCAGGTGTATTCAACACTCGCTTATCCAAATGGTGACGTGCGTGTGGCAACAGCTCCGGGCTTGCACAGTCTTTCAACTTTTGATGGATTTACTTTCCGTGCGACCGCTGTTTATTCCCCTTCGAAGATCGTTTCCTTCCAACCCGGTGTTGATATCAATTCAGAAACCGGCGAAGGTGAGCGTATTAAAATAGGTACGCAGCGGATCACAGATTATGCATTCTTCCTGACATCGGAGATCATGCCAACGCATTGGTTGAATATCAGGCCAGGTATCCGTGTGGTGCATAATTCCGTTTATGATGCACCTCCTGTTATCCCATCTATCAACACCAAATTGTTATTGACAAAATATCTCGACTTCCGCCTTGCTTATGCAAGAGGTTTCAGAGCGCCGTCCCTGCGTGAATTGTATTATGACTTCTTTGACGCAAGTCACAGCATTTCTGGTAACCCTAACCTTGAAGCGGAACACTCCAATAGTTTCACCGGTTCCCTTACCTGGAATGCGTTGCGTAAAACCCAGGCAAGGTTGAATATCACACTCAGCGGATTTTATAATGACGTTGATAACATGATCAGCTTTGCTGTTGATGCTGCCAACCCCTCAGTCACTACTTATGTAAATATTGATAAGTATAAAACAAGAGGAACGATGCTGACCGGTCAGTTGATCGCCGGTAATCTTGATGCATCTGTCGGATTTGGTTATACCGGTCGCTACAACGCCTACAGTGAGGCTTACAAAGATCTTCCTGAATTCAAATGGTCACCTGAACTAAGTGCTGTTGTGTCTTATTCATTTCCGAAAGTGGGTTTGAGTGCGAACCTGTATTACAAGTTCACAGGTAAACTGCCGTACTATCAGCAGGTATCGGAGAATGGCCAGACTGTTGTTCGCCTGGCTGAAACAGAAGGATATCATTGGGCAGATCTAACGCTAAATAAAAAGCTCGTTGGTATGCTGACGGTCAACGCCGGCATCCGCAACCTGTTTGATGTAACAGCGATCGGCAATAGCGCGGTCAGTGGTGGCGCACATACTTCAACAGGGGCAAGACCGATCGGCAATGGCCGTTCTTATTTCATGGGACTTGTATTTAACTGGTCAAAAAAATAACATTCCAATTACCACATAAATCACAGAGATGAAACTAAAGTTTATTCAAGTATTGATGATCGTTGCGACAGCATTGCTTGTTATCCCAGCATGCCGTAAAAAAGATGCGCCATTGCCGGATAACACAGTGCAGTTCGAAAGCACAGAACAGGGCATTACAGCCACAGAAACAAACAAGGCTATCAAAATAATGTTAAGCAGCGCAGTAAGTGCCAACACTCCTGTTACGGTAGAAGTTGGCGGTACGCTTACTTATGCAACAGACTATACCACCGTTCCGGCAGCGGTGAACGGGAAGATCGAATTGGCTGTATTGAGCGGAAGCCGCGAAGCAACGATCACCGTTACCAAAGCAGCTGGTGCATTATTCTATGCCGATGATTATCTCACTTTCAAAGTGATCTCTTCCGGTGCTCCTGTGATCCTCGGAACCCAGACTGAATTCAAACTCACTTTCTCGGAGATCATCTCTAACGGTGCTACTATCGTTGGCGAAGGTGGCGGTGCAACTTATGGCAACAAAATATTCTTCGACCTGAGCGGAAACAGCCAGACAGGCGTCGCCCGCACTAAATGGGATCTTGGATTCTATACCGGTGCTGACTGGAGAGTGATCCTGAACTCATCAACAGCAATGATGGCAAAACAGATCAACAAGAATGATCTCAATGCAGTGACTGCTGCTGATACTGTCGGATTCGGAAGCAGTGTAATATTCACCCAGATTCCTGTAGTAGGAACCATGAGCCTGGTTGACTATCCAAGCGGAGACCTGAGCAGAACAGCGATCGCTGAAGTATCTGCAACTGCATCTGACAACAAAGTGTACATCATTAACCGTGGTACAGGCATCGGAAGCCCTGCACCTGCAAGAGGCTGGAAGAAAGTACGCATCATCCGCAATGCAACAGGTGGTTACACCGTGCAGCATGCAGACATCGCAGCAACATCCTTCACCTCTGTTGATATCCCCAAAGATGCTAACTACTTCTTCAAATATGTTTCATTTGAAACCGGCGCAGTAGAGGTGGAACCAACCGCTAAGAAATGGGATCTTGCATGGACTTACTTCACCTTCTCCACCAATTATATGGGTGCTGAAGTTCCTTATCTGTTCCAGGACGTAATCCTTCAGAATCGTAACGTACAGGTTGCAACAGTGCTGACATCTGCGAAAGCTTATAACGCATTTGCCGAAGCTGATCTCGCGGGCCTTACATGGTCATCCACACAAACATCGATCGGTTCTACCTGGAGAGCAGGCGGCGGACCTTCAAGTGCTCCGTCTGTTACTACTACGCAGTATTACATCGTAAAAGATGGCGATAATAATTATTACAAACTTAGATTCACGTCTCTTACAAAAGACGGCGTGAGAGGGTTTCCAACATTTGAATTCTCCCTTGTTAAAAAGGGCTAAGAGTATAAAAGGAGTATAAAGAGTAAAAGGAGGAAGTGGAACTTAAGTTCAGCTTCCTCCTTTTTCTTTTTCCTCCTTCACCTCATTTTTCCTCTTAGCGAAACCCGTTTTTCCCGATAGAGAATGACAAAGCCATGGCTTTGTCATTCTTTTGTCACCTAAACAATGAAAATGAAAAAGATAATAGGATCAGTATTGGTGGCACTCACTGCTGTATCGGTGCAGGCGCAGGCGCCCGTAGACAGAGCTAAAATCGATAAGCTTTGCGGATGTTTTGAAGTGGAATTTAAGTATGCTGAGACGTTTGCTCCTGATAAAGAATATAAGTTCCATGATCGTGAAGCGATCAGTGGTGGTGTTGAATTGACTCTTCCCATTGAAGTGAGTGATAAAAAGATCGTGATGCAGCATTTGCTGGTGATCACTGATTCTATGATCGTGAAGCATTGGAGAGAAGAATGGACTTATGAAAACCCTGTTGTGTGGAAATACAATGGCGATAAAGTATGGACAAAAACAACGGTTAGTCCTGATCAGGTAAAAGGTAAATGGACGCAAACTGTTTGGGAAGTGAGTGATGAGCCTCGTTACCAGGGTTTCAGCCAGTGGGTGAATCTTGATAACAAACAGATCTGGCAGAATACAACCGATGCTCCGTTGCCACGCCGTGAATATTCAACCCGCAGCGATTATAATATCCTGAAAAGAACAAACCGTTTGAGCATTAATGACAGTGGTTATATCCACGAGCAGGACAATCAGAAGATCATTCGTGCGAATGGTACTGACCAGTTATTGGCTGAAGAAAAAGGGATCAATAGCTACAAGCGTTTGGATGATAAACAGTGTGCGGGTGCATTGGTTTACTGGGAAAAGAACAAAGCATTCTGGACTAAAGTGCGCAAGACATGGGATGAGTATATCAGTACAACGAATACCATTGCTATCAAAACCTTGATCGATGGCAAGCCATTGCACGATTATCTGTTTGCGCTGGCAAAAGATTATGCAGCGAAGAAGGTAACAGACAAGGAAATTGATGCAAAGATCAAAACAGAAGTATTCCGTTTTATCAACCAGGATGGAAAGGCTGTTGCACAGCAGAAGTAGGAGTGACGCCCATATCTTTTCCTGTTGTGGGGCGGCGTAAGGTTCCTTCCTTCGCTGCGCTACGGCAGGCTGTTCCCGCGGATTACGCAGATTTTATCTGTCCCACAGTAGAAAGAAGCCTCTTTAATCAAATAACTTCTTATCGGCAGGCGCTGATTTCGCAGATAAATTTCCGAAAGCAGAATGTGATCTGCGTAATCCGCGCATTCTAATAAAGAAACGTTCATTTTACCGATTGTTATTTCAACAATATGGCTGATAAAATCTGCGTAATCCGCGGGAACTTACGCCAACCGGGCTTGCGGATATACGGTAGCCCTTCGGGGGAGATTTAGAGGGACCCTTCTGGCATCATTCCTGTATCTTGCAAAGTCAAAATTTTCATTATCACATGCTGTCATCTCTTTTAAAAGAGCACACCAAAGAATCTCATCAGTCGCTGGAAGCAGTGGTCGTACGATCCATAAAATCGATCCGCGATAAAGAAGGATATATAAACCTGCTTCATAAATTCTATGGGTTTCATTATCCGCTGGAACAGTTGCAGGATCAGTTCCTGAACGATTCAAATATTCCTGCTTATAGTGAACGACGCAAAGCGTCCGTTATACTGGATGATCTGAAAAATTTAGAAGCGCCTTCTCCAAAACAAATGGCAGACTCTCTGCCGGAAGTTGATTCACTTGCCGCTGCATTAGGAACCTTCTATGTAATGGAGGGCTCCACCCAAGGCGGCACCATCGTAGCAAACATGCTGATCAAATACGCCGGCATGAATCAAGATAACACGCGCTTTTTCTATGCTTATGGAGACGAAGGAAAAGAAATGTGGCAATCCTTCCGCGAAAGACTGGACAGCTTGGGTGATGATCCCGCATTCAGTGAAAGGGTCATTAAAGCTGCAGATGATACGTTTACGTTATTTCGGGAGTGGATGGTAAAAAAGTAAAAAGTAAAAAGTAAAAAGTAAAAAGTAAATTTTTTAAACAACCTTCCTTACATAGGAGTCGTTTTTTTACTTTTTACTTTTGAATTTTTACTTAAGCAACACTTCCGCCACCTTCTCCCGTATCTCTCTTATCCCGGAAGGTTTGCGTATAAAGCCGGCGACTTTTGTTTCAAAGTAAAGCTTTTCGATGTCTTCGTGGGCGGAATGAAGAATTACGGGCACGTTGGGAAAGGTGCTCAGTGCCTGTGAGAGAACTTCTTTGCTGGTTGTATCTCCCATGAAGTGATCTATCATGATCACATCCGGTTTGAACTCCAGCAGGTCGTTTTCAAGGGTTTCAGTAGTGCTCCTGGTGAAGACTGTATATTGATTGCCCAGAATCCTTGCAAGCAATTCCAATATCTCCTCCTCATCATCAAGGATAAATATTTTTTTTATATCGGGCATGTGTGTGTTTGTGTTTATGCTACGTTATGCTTAAGCCAGAAGTTAAATGTATCCTGCAACACTTCTTTTAATGATTGCAGGCTGTCTGGCTTAATCAGGTAGGCATTCGCTCCATATTCATATGATTTCTGAACATCTCCATCGTCGTCAGATGAAGTGAACATGATCACGGGTACATGTTTGTAAGCCGTTTTTGATCTTACGTATTGCAGGATCTCAAAGCCATTCATGCCTGGAAGATTGATGTCTAACAGGATCATTTCAGGTGTGAAATCTTTTTTCTCTTCCAGCAGGCTGATAGCGGAGCTTCCATCTTCGCGGGTAACGAAGTTGTAATCTCCGAGTTTGTTGACAACACGGCTGAAGAACGCGATAGCATCCTGATTATCTTCTACATATAGGATGTTTCTGGGCATCGGAACTATTTTACTTTAATGGTAATGAAACATAAAATTTTGTGCCATGATTAAGCCGGCTCTCCAGCCAGATCTTTCCATCATGCTTTTCTACTATACGTTTGGCAATTGCCAGTCCAACTCCGGTTCCTTCGATTTTTTTAACATTATCCATGCGTTTGAAAAGCTCGAAAATACGGTTTGCGTACCGCATATCAATACCAATTCCATTATCTTCAATGGTATAGGTTACGAAGCTGTCTTTTACCTCTCCATTTACGGAAACCCTGGCTATCTGGCCTGGAAGTGTGGAATATTTTACCGCATTGTTTACCAGATTTGTAAAAAGCTGCAGGATCATTGTTTTATCACCAAATACTTCCGGCGTATTTTTGATCTCCAGGGAAACTTCTTTCTCTTTTCCCGGGGTAACCAGCTCTTCCTTGATCTCAGTCAACATTTTCTTCATATTAACCGGGTCGGTAGCCAGCTCGGCCCTGCCCACCCGGCTGTATTGCAGAACATCGCGTATGAGACCAGCCATTTTATCGGCGGCAAGAATGACTTTTCCAAAAAGGAATTTGGCTTCGTCATCCAGCTTGTCCCCATGATCTTCCATAATGATCTCCGTGTAGTTCTTGATCGATGAAAGCGGGGTACGAAGGTCATGCGAAATGGTAAAACTGAATGTATCGAGTTCGTCATAAGCCTCTTTCAGCAATTCATTCAGCTTGCGGATCTCACTCGCTTTTTTATTGATCACCTGGATGAGATCTTCCCTGAGCTTGATCGCTGCCGCAATTTCATTATTGCTCCATTCGTCTGAGTTGAACTTCACTTCCTGCGTCCATTTTGCGAAGCTTTTTCTCGGACTGAGACGGATGCTGCCATCTTCCAGCACACTTGTTTCTTTTTCCTGCTGACCTGCCCAATCCACTGTTTTAATGATCTCTGGTTTGAACCAGATGATGTATTCGCTGAACTCATGAGAGATCTCCGTTACCATCACCCCACTTGCCATTGCTGCTAATTTTTTTGCAGGAGGATATTGTAGTGGGAGGGTAGAGGTCTGAAAGAAATTACTGTGCTCATGTTTACGCACCCAGCTGATCAGTCCATCCACGTCAGATTCAGAAGGGACCTGCCCCAGGTGATACTGTTTTCCTTCATAAGAAAATACCACTCCCGTTGCCGTGTTGATATCAAGCAGGTTGACCTGGCTGTTGATCAGGCTTTTTACCGGGTCATCTCCTTTCATCAATTGTTCAAGCAGCTGTTGTTGTTTATCCCGGTAGTTGTTCGTTTTTTCTTCAACATCTTCCGTATGTTTAAATTCAAGTGCTGCGGAGAAGAGCTGGCCGATGAACTTACATGCTACTCTTGAATTATAATCGATAAATCTTGCAGTATTGTTATGACAGGCGATCAATCCCCATAGCTCTCCTTTGCTGATCAGCGAAATGCTGAAGCTCGCACCCACTTTCATGTTCTTCAGGTATTCAATATGGATAGGCGACACAGAGCGCAATACGCTATGTGTAAGATCCAGTGGCTTTTTATTTTCCGGTGATGAAATAAGGCCTGAAGGAGAACTGTTCACATCCGCAATGATCCGTACAAGATTCAGTTTATACAACTCACGGGCTTGTACGGGAATATCACTTGCCGGGTAATGCAAATGCAGCCAGCTTTCAAGATTTTCATCTTTTGCTTCGGCGATTACTTCGCCATGCTGGTCTTTATGAAATTTATAGATCATGATCCGGCTGTAACCGGTGATCTCTTTTACAAGGTTTGAAACGTGCTGCAATAATTCATCAAATGTTGCAGAAGATTGGATCACGCTCAGAGAAGTGCTCATGAGCTTCTGTAGTGTGATGGTATCATCGCTGCTCTGCATCGGTTCAAATTCGCAGATGATATGATTCAGGTGCTGATGAATTACAAAGAGCATCTCCTTTCCGTTCACCAGCACTGGTTGTGGATTGATCTGTTCGAGATTGCTGGTGATGGTTGCCAGTCTCACCAGGTCCATTAAAGTGGAACCGGGTTTAGCGGGTATAATGCTTGTTTCAAGTGCAGAAAGTGGTTGCCCGATCAGGCTTTGCGCTTCTTTATCCAGAAATTCTTTTGTATTCAGCGAGGCCTTGTCTATCAGAAATGTTCCCGGGATCAGTGCCAGCAGAAACCCATGCGGCTGCACAAAACCCGGTATATGAATAGGTTCCCGGTCGCAATTGGTGAGATCTGCGGTAAAGGTGTTTTCCATGCCGGAAAAATACTGAAATGTGTATGATTGACAAGGTTTTATTTCTGAAGTAGTTGATGATCAATGTTCGACGTTGGATGGTCGATGTGTGGCTCAATACAACCCGGGGTGGTGTGAAGTGTAAATTGACTGTCGATCATCGTTTCCGCCATCTTGCTTCATCGAAGGACGCTCTGCGCCATTGCCTGGCAAAAGCGAGCCTTGTTTTACTGTCTTTAAGGCTTATTCCACCCTCTGTCTTTCGTTCATCCTCCGTTCATCCTCCGTTGATCTTCCGTTCATCCTGCATTATTTAATGGAAGATGAACGAAGGATTAACGGAAGATGAACGGAAGATGAACGGAGGATCTGACCTCAAATACCGAGCAAAAACAGGTCAAATATGATCTTATGTCTAACCAGCTTAGTAGAATAGATTGTCAGACCTGAACCGGGTAGTCCGGAGGCTCTGGTGGATGTCCATTTCCGTCTCAGCCAAATCTTCCGCACGCTCATCACCCGGCTATCGACGATCGATCATTGACCGTCGCGCCCATCCGCCCGCCGAACGCGGTTTTTCCGTAACTTTGCACACCTTAAAAATCAGGCAGGACAAGGATTATGGCGGCTACATACAGAGAATTTACCGGGCTGAATTTGCCCGCAACAGAGCAGGAAATATTGGCTAAATGGACTGAGCAACAGGCATTTGAAAAAAGTGTTTCGCTTCGCGAAGGTGCTACACCCTTTGTTTTTTATGAGGGACCGCCCAGCGCGAACGGTATGCCCGGTATCCACCACGTTATTTCCCGCACCCTGAAAGACCTGGTTTGCCGTTACAAAACCATGAAAGGTTTCCAGGTTAAACGCAAAGGCGGCTGGGATACCCATGGTCTTCCAATCGAATTGGGAGTGGAGAAAGAGCTCGGTATCACCAAAGAAGATATCGGGAAGAAGATCTCTGTCGAAGACTACAACCAGAAATGCCGTGAGGCCGTTCTGCGCTATAAAGACAAGTGGGATGATATCACCCGCAAAATGGGTTATTGGGTTGATCTGAATGATCCTTACATCACGTTCAAGAATGAATACATCGAAACGCTGTGGTGGTTACTGAGTGAGCTTTACAAAAAAGGATTGCTCTATGAAAGCGTAAGCATCCAGCCGTATTCACCCGCAGCAGGAACCGGTTTGAGCTCACACGAACTGAATCAGCCGGGCACCTACAAGGATGTGAAAGACACATCTGCTGTGGCGATGTTCAAAGCCGTGAAAGACGAAAAGACAAATTTCCTGTTCAATGCACTTGGCCAGGATAACGCAAGTGACGAAGTATTCTTCATGGCATGGACTACTACACCATGGACGCTTCCTTCCAATCTCGGACTGACAGTTGGTGGTAACATCGATTATGTTCTGGTTAAAACATTCAACCCGTATACTCATCTTCCGGTGAACGTAGTACTCGCCAGCGCGTTGCTAGGCAAGTACTTCAAACCTGAAGGGGAGAATGGCGATTTTGGGGGATATACTGCTGAAACAAAATTGCTGCCCTGGACTGTGCTCACCACCTTCAAAGGAAAAGATATCGAAGGCGCATCCTATGAGCAACTGCTTCCTTTCGAAGCAAACTCATTTGAAGATTCCATCCGGTACAGTGTTGACAATGCAAAACCATTCCGTGTACTGGTGGATAGCTTTGTTACAACGGAAGACGGTACAGGTATCGTTCACACGGCGCCGGACTTTGGTGCAGATGACTATAAAGTTGGTACCAAATACGGCATCGGTTATTTCACGCATGTCAATCAATACGGCAAACGTGAGAAACTTGTGCTGGTGGATCTGGAAGGAAAATTTGTGACTGGCCTTGGCGAGTTCAGCAATCGATATGTAAAGAACTACAAAGACGATAAGAACTATGCGGATGTGAATGTGGACATCAGTGTAAAACTGAAAAAAGAAAACCGTGCATTCAAAGTAGAGAAATATGAGCACAGTTATCCGCATTGCTGGAGAACTGACAAGCCTGTTCTTTATTACCCATTATCGGCATGGTTTATCAAAACCACGGCGATCAAAGACCGCATGGTGCAGTTGAATAAAACCATCAACTGGAAACCTGCATCCACCGGTGAAGGCCGTTTTGGTAACTGGCTGGAGAACATGGTTGACTGGAATCTGAGCCGCAGCCGTTTCTGGGGCACTCCGCTTCCGGTATGGCAGACAGAGGATGGCGGCGAAGAAGTTTGTATCGGTTCTATCGAGGAACTGAATGCGGGCATCCGTAAGGCTAACGAAGTGCTTGGCGGAGATGTGAACAAGAACTATCTCCACGAAGGAATTCTGGATTTGCATAAACCTTATGTAGATGAGATCGTGCTGGTAAGCCCATCAGGCAAACCAATGAAACGTGTTCCGGATCTGATCGACGTTTGGTTTGACAGTGGTGCGATGCCTTACGCGCAATGGCATTTCCCTTTTGAGAATAAGGAAACGTTCAAACAAAGTTTCCCGGCTGATTTTATTGCCGAAGGTGTGGATCAGACAAGAGGATGGTTCTATACCCTCCATGCAATCGCCTGCCTGGTTTTTGATTCGGTGGCCTACAAAACTGTGGTAAGTAATGGCCTGGTTTTGGATAAGAATGGCAACAAAATGAGTAAACGCCTCGGCAACGTGGTGAATCCATTTGAAACGATTGAAAAGTTTGGCGCCGATGCTACCCGCTGGTACCTGATCACCAATGCATCGCCATGGGATAACCTGAAGTTTGACCTTGACGGCATTAAGGAAGTACAGCGTAAATTTTTTGGCACACTTTATAATACATATCAGTTCTTCGCGCTTTACGCAAACGTGGATGGTTTTTCTTTCCAGGAAAAATATATCCCGTTAAAAGAAAGACCGGAGATCGACCGCTGGATCCTATCCTCTTTAAATACTTTGGTGAAGCAGGTAACGGATGCGATGGATGATTATGAACCCACGCAGGCTGGCCGCGCTGTGGAAGATTTTGTAGACGAGCATCTGAGTAACTGGTATGTGCGTCTTTGCCGCCGCCGGTTCTGGAAGGGGGAGTATTCCAGTGATAAGATCAGTGCTTACCAAACCTTGTATGAGTGCCTGGAAACAGTGGTAAGACTGGTTGCGCCGATCTCTCCGTTCTTCAGTGATGCGGTTTTCCGTAACCTGAACGAGATCACGAACAGGTTCCCGGGCGCGGAGTCGGTTCACCATACAGACTTCCCGGTTGCGAATGAAAAAGCGATCGACGAGTCACTGGAAGAAAGAATGCAGCTGGCACAGGATGCTTCATCACTGATCCTGTCGCTCCGTAAAAAGGTAAACATCAAAGTGCGCCAGCCCTTGCAGAAAGTGCTGATCCCGGCTTTGAATCCAAAGATGAAGGAGCAGCTGGAAAAAGTGGAAGACCTGGTAAAAGCGGAAGTGAATGTGAAGGAGGTGGAGTATCTGAATCCTGATAATACGTTTATCAGTAAAAAGATCAAGCCGAACTTTGTGGCTTTGGGTAAGAAACTCGGACCAAAGATGAAAGCGGTATCCACAGCTTTATCACAATTTTCGCAGGAGGACATTGCAAGGCTTGAAAAAGAGGGGCAATATAATTTGTCAATTGATGGCGAGTCCGTAATATTACAGATTAACGAAGTGGAAATCAGCAGTGAGGATATTCCAGGCTGGACTGTTGCCAATAAAGGCAGTCTCACTGTAGCCCTCGATGTAACCGTTACCCCCCAATTGGAAGCTGAAGGCAATGCCAGGGAATTCGTGAACAGGATCCAGAAGATCCGGAAAGAAAGCGGATTTGAGCTGACAGATCGTATTGAAGTTATCGTGACTGCTGCGAATGGTATGAAAGAGTCCATCGCCCAGTTTTCAGAATATATTTGCGCCGAAATTCTGGCTGATAAGCTGGAAATAGTGCCTGAATTAAGTGATGGTATTGAAATTGAAGTAAACGATGTTTTATTAAAAGCGATTGTTTCAAAAAAAGGCTAATTGTATGGCTAACAACAAAAAACCGGTTCCGAAGAAAGCAGCCGCTAAGCCAGCGGCAAAGAGCGCTGCAAAAGCAGCAAAGCCCACCGCTAAGCCGGTAGCTAAGAAACCTGCGGCAAAAGCAGCACCTGCCAAGGCAAAACCCGCGGCCAAACCCGCAGCAAAAGCAGCGAAGCCTGTCGCGAAACCTGTAGTCAAAAAAGCCGAACCAGTTAAAAAGTCGGCAGCGCCTGCGAAAGCAGCACCTGCCAAAGCCGCTCCGGTTGTCAAAGCTGAAACAAAACCAGTAGCAGCAAAGCCAGTCGAAGCAGCGCCACCGCCACCACCACCGCCCGCTAAGAAACCTGGCGCTAATGATCCACAGTCGCTGGTATCTATACGGCCCACCGCGAAACCTGTAATCAAAAAGGAACCGCCAAAGCCCTCGAAAGTAGTGATACCAAAAACTACGGTGAAGAGTGCCGTTAAATATGAACCCGAATTCACTAAATCAGTATTAGACACCCCTATGCAAGAGATCACAGGACCTACAATGAGATATTCCGATGCAGACCTGACAGAATTCAGGGAGATCATCAACAAAAAGTTAGATGCTGCAAAGAAAGAGCTGGCTTACCTGCAGGGCCTGATAACCCGCCGTGATGAAGGAGGCGATATGGATGAGGCCCGTTACATGACCATGGAAGATGGTAGTGTAAGTATGGAAAGAGAGCAACTGAGCCAGATGGCAAGCCGTCAGATCACGTTCATCGATCACCTGGAAAAAGCGATCATGCGTATCGAAAATAAAACCTACGGTGTTTGCCGCGTGACTGGTAAGCTGATCGACAAAGCACGTCTGCGCGCTGTGCCTCATGCTACACTCAGCATCGAAGCAAAGCAGATGATGAACAAGTAAGAATTATCTCCAAACAGAAAATTATAAAGTCCCGGTCCTCCGGGACTTTTTTATTAACGGAGTTGCTGTTCAGGGTGATCTCGTCACTTACTTCGATTACGCATTCGCAGACGGGTTCCCACAGATTATAAGACATTGGCCGATGTAGAACAAGGTTGCTAACAGCGGCATTTCATTTGACTGGCGTAGGGCCCCCTCTAAATCTCCCCCTTCAGGGGAGACTTTAGGTCGCTTGTGGATGCAATTTCATTTTACCTCAAAACAGATAGTCAACTACTGATTTCGGAGTCTGAAGTCTCCCCTGAAGGGGGAGATTTAGAGGGGGCCATAAGCCGGGCAATAGGTTTGTTAGATGATTCCGCAGATTTTATCAGTCCTATTACAGAAAAGTGCCTCTTTGATCCGCTGGCTTGTTAGCGAAAATCGCAGATTCCGCAGATTGGTTTCCGAGAACAGACAGTGATCTGCGGAATCCGCGCGTTCTGATATGGAAACTTTCATATTACCGGCTATATTTCAACAATAGCACTGATAAAATCTGCGAACTCTGCGGGAACTGTACAGGAGGTCTTACGCCATACTTAAAATAACCTCAGATTGCCTCATTTGGAGTATTCGATTTTTTTTCAAAACCGGAAAGGTTTGGCTTTTTTTCCATTAACTTTAGAAGGTAGCGGAAAATCATCTGTTTCCGTCCTTATTAGTAAACCAATTCTACTGCCAAAACACAAATTATGAGAAAGCTCAGACTCCTCGCACTTTCATCATTAGCCGTTTTATTTATTGCCAGCAGTTGTACCAAAGAAGGCCCTGAAGGTCCGGCAGGTGCAACAGGTGCTCAAGGCCCTGCAGGCACACCTGGTACTCCCGGTACGCCTGGAGCAGGTGTCACAACTTATTCAGACTGGTACACGACTGTTGCCGCAGATTGGGTTACTACCGGAGCTGCTCCTTATTCGGCCACCTTGCTAGTCAACAGAACAGCTCCTGCGATTACGCAGACGATCATAGACAGAGGAATTGTGCTGGCATACATTGGAAACTGGAGAGTGTTTAATTTTCCGCGTGCTACAGAAACAGCGCAGTTGCCTTACACGGCAGATGTAAATTTTTCTGATCTCTACGATTTCGTAATACCGTCTGCAGGTAATATCCGTTACCTCTACAAATCGCTTGATCCATGGGATGCAGCAAATCTCGCCGGTACAAAGTTCCGCTACCTGACCATTGCTGGTTCGATCAGCGGCCGTGGAGAAACAACTTATGGTGGTTATACAAAAGCTCAGTTGGTTAAAATGAGCTACAATGAAGTAGCCAGCATTTTCAATATTCCTGCACAGGGATCAAATGAATAAACGTTAACAACGATAAATTCTGGAACCGGCCTTTGGGGCCGGTTTTTTTATTGCCAGCCTGGACATATGGAATATAAATTAGCCAATTTGTCCGCATCAGCCGAAATAGATTGTACGTTTGCACGAGTAGCAAATAATTCATTTCGATTATGACTATCCATTTTAAATATGAAAAGTCGCAGGTAATTCAGGCTCTACGTTATCACTTTATCAGCCGGCCCGAGATCAGGACGATGATCATCCTGGTGAACGTATTTGCGATACTATCCATCACTCTTTATGCATTAAAGAAGATCACACCTTTTGCTTTTCTTATTGGCACTACGTTATGGCTGGTATTAATGATCAGCTTTTGGTTCGTACTTCCTTTTATGGTATATCGCCGGGCAGAAACATTCCGGCATGAATTCAGCATGAAATTCGGCGATACAGATTTCAGTCTGATCCATCAACACGGACAAAAGTCATGGCCCTGGAAATCGCTGGCCAAGTTTGTAGAAAGCCCGAATTTTTTTCACCTCTATTTTGACGCACGTTCATTTCTCCTTGTTCCCAAAAGCGGGTTCAGAGATACTGATGAAGTGCATGAGCTGAGGAATCTGTTGAGAGAGAAAGTTAAATAGGTTTAAGAGGGTCAAAAGGTTT
>VFQP010001505.1_pt1 | contig 30925 bp, 45 predicted proteins | sample 3512351 | NCBI WGS metagenome assembly VFQP01 (sample SAMN10412372, study PRJNA504923) | tailings metagenome | isolation source: Relicate 1 Philex TSF1 revegetated site | place: Philippines: Tuba, Benguet | collected 2017-08-29
ACACACACACACACACACACACACACACACACACACACACATACACACACACACATACACCAACCTCCAAACACCCAGGGTGGTATTCGACCACACACATTTTGTCTGCCAGTACTCAAACGTGAAGAGCACAGGGCAGCAGTCCTTGCTGCCGCTACAAGTGGCAACCCCCGCTTTTTCCTAGGCACAGACAGCGCCCCCCACGCCCGCAGCCGCAAGGAGAATGCGTGTGGGTGTGCAGGTATATTTAGTGCACCAGTGGCACTTGCATTGTATGCCGAGGCGTTTGAGTTCGTGGGGGCGTTGGACAAGCTCGAGGCGTTTACGAGTTTGAATGGGCCCCGCTTTTATGGGGTCGAGCCAAATGAGGGGACGATCAAGCTGGTGCGGGAGCCATGGACGGTGCCGGCAAGCTATGGGTTTGGGGAGGAGGTGGTGGTGCCTATGCGTGCGGGGGAGACGGTACAGTGGCGCGTCGTGGAGAGTTGATTATTTTCTGTATTTGTTTTGTTTCACAATCGCAAATATATATATATGCAAAATATGTTATGGATTGCCAACGGAATCTTGCTGGTTGTGGGCGGGGTTTTGCCAAACGTTGTGATCATCTGCAATTCCGAGAGCGAATGGTGGCGTGAATGGTGGGTGATAGGTGCAGTAGATGCCGCATTTGTCTTGAGTGCAGTGGTGTTTTTGTATACGGCTGACAGGTACCAGTATACAATCGCGTTTCCCAGCACGTCGCGTCCCCATGTGCCATTCAGACACACACGAGCAAGCACACGCCCCTCCTACCCGACAGGTACTGCTATTGTTGGTGGTGAATAACCGCACCTCCACACACCTCTGCCTCACACACCCATGTACAGGATTTGCGCCAGTCTACTTGCAGTTTGCCGCACTCGTATCCATCGTGTCACCCTTGCTCGAACTGGCATGGCTCCATTACCACCACGCGCCCTCCCCAACACAACACCTGGCCCTCTGCTACCTGATACTGCCCTACTATGTTGTGTTTATACCACAAATTCTCTTGGAAACACGATTCTTGCGACAGAGCTGCGTGGCGCCCACCATCCCCTTTTGTTTCGCATTCTATCGCATGTGGCAGTTTGTGCGATTTTTGCTGGTGCATTGTGCAAGAGTTGAAGCACAAACAGCAGTGCCATCAATGAAGCAGCTGCAAAGCTATACAGTGCTGCTGTTGTGTTTTTGGGTGTTTGACACGAGTGCGTTGATGACATGGCTACCGGGTATGACCAACAGCCAGCTCGTTCCACCACTGCCCCGGAAGGCAAGGAGCGACTGACGGTTGAAGGGTGTGTTGCATGGCCGGGGGTTTTATAGCGGGGCTTTGTGATGCGTATGTGCACAACGTTTTTTTTGCCATATGCATTTTTTTGGCTGTGTGTACGTGTGTGTGTGTGTGTGTGTTTCATTCGTCCACAGAGTGATGATGTTGTAACAAGGAATGCAGTAGCACCACACATAATGGTATCGAGAAATGATTGTTGTTACATTTTGCTGTGCAGTTTGTGTTGACCAATCCGTTGACCAATGTGTTGACCATGCGGGTGGTTGTCAAGTGGTACACCATCATCAGCGTCAATCACTGCCTTGGGGGTTTGTTCCTGTTCCTTGCCCTGCTTGGGGGGTTGCTCTGGTTGGTGTGTTTCCTGCTGCATTGGTGGCTGCTCTTCCTTGTTGTTGGTGTTGGTGTTGTTGGTGTTGTTGGTGGTGGGACTTTTGTCATTATCATGTTGTTGTTGTTCATATTCTTCTGAAGGTGGTTTCATCTTGGAAGCTTGACCAACTTGGCCTCCCTTGCCTATGTGTGAAACATCAAGTATCTCATATGCATATTGTACCCCATACACATCGCACCATCATACACTTGTTGCACGCATCACATCACTGCAGCCACACACACCACAAAAAACACCACAAAATAACACCTAAAAAAACACCACCAAAAACACCCACCACACCTGCCTCTTTCTCCAGTTCCGTTTCCTCACGTGCCATCTTATCCAGCCCATCCCCAGCACCATGCAACAAGCGCCCGGCCCCCCCCAACGTCCCTCTCACTGCCCCCGACACAGTTGCCTCCACCGCACCCACCAACGCCTTGCTCTTGTCAACCACCACCGCCACTGCCTGCCCCGCCCGTTGCTGCACCCCAGTTGTGTGCTGCTTTACTGTTTGCTGGGCACTGGTGAGATTTTCTTGGGCGGTGTAGGTTAGCTGGTGTGGACCATCCCCCTCGGCCCACAGCACAGCGTCTCGGGTGGTGTTGGTGATTGCTGCAACGGCTGTCTGGACGATGCTGCTGGGGTGTTGCTTGTCTTTGGTATTGTGTTGGGATTGCTTGTCATTGGGGGGTTGCTTGTCTTTGTGTTGGGGATCATGTTGTTGATCACCGCCCTCTGTTTTTGCTTTTTTTGCTACTGGTTCTGTGATGGCGACCTTGGTTGCATCAGGGTCCTCCACGCCTGGTGCTTGTGAGGTTGTGGATTGCAGGGGCTGGCCAGGTGGGGATGATGGGGATGACGCCGGCTTCGCATCGTGTGCACCCTTGTCACGTGTGTCTTTGTTTTCGACCATATCTCCGCCTCTGCTCGTCATGTGCTCGTTTGTGTGAGTTTGCCCGAGTGAAAGCTTGAGAAAGCAAATGAAAACAAGGCAACGCGCAGTCCCGATAAGCACGGTGTGTTCTTTGCATTTTGGCAAACTTGATCAACCACACAGTTTCAAACAGCCGCTGAACACACACACACATTCACACACCAACACATCAACAGCAAGCACCCCATCAAGCAAACATCATGAGCACGCAGGGCACCGCCCATCAACCCAAGGTCCACGTCCAAGAAACACCAACCACACTCAAAGTGGATGTCGAGGTGGACAAAACGGGCAATAATGTGCGCAACACGGTCGATTCCGCGCTTGCATCCAACCGCAGCCAGCCTGGAGTGGTGCAAAAGGGCTTGGAGCTGACAGATGCTGTGCGGGCTGCTGCTGGCTCTACAGCAAGCTCTGTTGCCGTGGGTGCCAAGGAGACGCTTATTGATGCGCCCAAAATTGCAGCTTTGCAAGCAAAAGATGCTGCAGTGGCCGTCAGGTACGATGATGGGGGGATGCACGCATGCATGCGTTTTGATGATTGTGCAATCTCAACTCCCTACGCAACCAGGCATCGTGCTGAGGATACTCTACAAGCCACCAAGGAAACCCTGTCGTCAAGCATTACGACTGCTCAAGACACTGCCAAAAGCGCAACCAATCGTGCCACCCATGCCGCGCAATCGGTTGCCACAGGGGCCACTGATGTCCTGCACACTGTGACGGGCGCCACCCCTTACACCACCCGTTCATCTACATCCCCCATGACAACATCCCCTGGCGTGTGGGGCACCACCACAACATCCACCACATCCCCCCGTGTGTTTGGCACCACATCCACCCCCACCCGCGGCCTCATCCCCACGCTCTACCACAACACCCTCAACACCACTGCCTCTGTGTTTACCGGTGCACGTGAGGTTGCCGAGGTGTTTGCATCCACCCTGGGTGGTCTCACCTTGGCAGCCATCACCCTCACCAAACGACTGGCATGGCTCCCTGTGGAGATTGGCAGTGGGGCCGCCACCACAGCCCTGGGTGGTGCCGTGGCTGCCAATCAGCGCCTGATGGAGTATGCACGTGAGCTGCAGTATGATGTGGGTCGTGCGTATCGTCATGGTGCTGATCGTACGTATGCAACTGTGACTGGTGCAGAACGCAAAGTGCTCGACATTGGTGCACAGGTGTGATGGTGGGGGTGTTGTTGTGTACATTGTGTCGTTGTATTGTTGTGTGCATTGTGTTGTCGTGATGCATTCACACCTCCAATACACCCAGTCCAATACACCTTTCCCCCCCACCATCCACTAGACCACCAACAAGATTCAAAATGTTGCCACCACCAGTGCAGAGCGCCTCCACACCTACCAACAAATCGGTGCCACCAAGGTCAACCAATTAGTCGACACTGCCAAAGACACCTCCTCCTCTGTCCTTCATGGTGGTCAACAGGTCGCCAGTGTCGCCACCTCGGCTGCCTACAAAACAGCAGGGACCGTGGAGGGGTACACCGAGGGGGCCCTCCATGCCGCAAAGCAGGCCCTGGGTACCGCAGGGGACGCCGTGGTGTCCACGGTGGGTCCCCCCGCCAAGGGGGTGGTCAACTCCATTGCGCAGGGGTATGAGCAGGGGCGTGGTGTGGCCGCTTCTGTTGCACAGGGGGGGGCGGAGACGGTGCAGGCGGTGGTGCCCGATCATGTGCCCTCTGTGGGGGAGGTTGGGTGTGCAACAAAGCAGGGGGCCAAGGGGGCCATTGATGCTGCAGCGGGGGTGGTGAAAAAGGGGGTGGATGTTGCACTGGCACCTGTTTCCAACTGCTGAGGAGAAGGGGTGTGATGTTTTCGTTTGGTGGTTGTTCAGCGGATGTTGATATGTACAGGCTGATTTGTGGAAAAGTTGCTGTATGTGTTGTTTTTGCGTTTTTAGTTTTTTCATGTGTGTTTGTTGTTACAACAAGTAGGATGATTGTGGTGGTTGCATGCTGGTCACAATGACAAATCGCCATGCAGCCACAATGCTGTCACGATGACCGATGTGTTGAGCAGCACCAACCAAAGCACATAATACTCGTCGCCATACATAAGCTCAAGCCCGGGAGGGGGCCACGCTGGTGGGTCGTAGCTCCATGCGGGGCCCCCCAAGGGGTGACACCTGCTCAGCCGCCATGCCGTGAGCACGCCTCCCTTCCACAGCCCGTATTCCTTGAATGCTTGTATGGAGTAGTTGGAGCATGAGGGGACGTAGCGACAGCGTGCGGGCATGAGGGGGGAGATGACGTTGCGGTAGAATGCCAGTGCTGCAAGCGCCGCCCTGTTGGTGGGTGGAAAGGGGAGTTGGTGGTGGATGTGCTGTTATTCTCACGTGCACAGCACACGCATACCGCACTGGGACGCTGTACTTGGTGTCATCCGTGGTGGGTGCATCAGCAGCGTCGGTGTCGGGGGGAGTGGGTGGCTGCAACACGTTGAGTGGATCAAAATCTGTTTTGCTATGTTGTGCATCATCTTTTGCACATTGCAATGCTGCCGGTTTGCGAGAGGTGAGGTGCACAATCGAGTTTTTACCACGGAATGCATGGATTGCACATCGCATGCACGCTTTTGTGGGGATTGTATGTGCTGCTGCGGTAGTGCGCATGTTGATGGATGGACTGGTGTGCCACGGAGTAACGTTTATTGCTCTTGTGAAAAAAGAAAAAACACCATGCAGTTGTGCTGTGCAGGACACATCCGTCACCATGCCTGCTGTCAATGAGCTCGGCATCAGCAAGTGGGACAGGCCCAGGACACTTGGCAGTACGTGGAGATGTTGCAATGCACTATCCCACAGAAGCCTTCTCTGCGCAATCCCCATCATCATCCATCAATAGTGCTTGGAGCCGCCTGCATTGCATTTTCAGCCTTGCTCTACGTTCAGCACACTGCAATGCATGCCCAACGTGCTGAAATTGCCAAACAGGAGATGAACCGCCATGCTCGTGAGGACAACAGTGTGTAAGGTTGCACGACAGTGCTGGTGTGTGTGGCTGTTGATAGGCTGCACACTACTTCAGCTGGTTCCTGTGGCATGCATGTGCTGTTTTTGGCTTGCTGTGCTTTATGCACGACCACATGCATATCGAAGCTTGGTGATGGTGGGCAGGATGTGATGATGCGCACCTTGGTTTGTTGATGGTGGGCTTGGAACAGCAAAGGATGATGAAGATGCTGTTTCAGTGATGCTGGTGTCTGTTTGTGCAGCAGCTGCACCCCATCCTGGCTGCCATGAACCAGATTGGTGCACCTTGCCAGTGGGTGTGCGCTTTTTGCCACTGTGCTTGCCAACTGCCGGTTGTGCGACTGCAAATACTGATGAAGCCTGCATGCGCTTTGCTGTGCTGTTGAGGCGACGAATGGTTTCCTTGTTGTTTGGCACGGCATTGATGAGCTGTGGTGGGATGTGCGTGAGGGGGGTGGATATGCAGGCCAGAAGACCACCACTCACAGAGCATACCTGGCTGCTCTTCCCAGCGGGAGGAAGCGTGGCAACGTCCACCTTGGCAGCGGGCTCCGCTTCTGGCACAGACCAGACACCCTCCCTAGAGATTGTGTTGGTGCTTTTTGAACATGAGTTGTCTGTGTAACCATCTTCTCCATTGCATACCCGAATATCGTGGATGCACGTCCTTTGATGGGCTTTCTGGGGGTTTTCATTCGTCCATCTTTGTGAAACATCTTCGTGATGCGACACAAAACCAATGCGACACACGATTATATTCAACCGCTGCTTTTGTGCTGTGGAGTTTTGCGCTATGTGTGTGTCTGGCAAGCAACAAAATCGAAAAGCGTGTTAAAAATCATAATTTTGGCAAACATAAAAAAAACAAACCTCCCCAGCCACCAGCAAGCGGCATCATTACTGCCAGCAAACCTTTCCATTGTGTAGGCGAGGAACTGTTAAACCCATCACCATCTCATGGTGCATCATCTGCAAAAGCACTGGACAACATAGCATCGGCATTCACATTCATGATGAAGGACCACAAAGCACATCCATGAGCTTGTGAGCACGCTTGGTGTTGATCAGTCACTGGATCACCTAGGGATGGCTGAGCAGACGGTACCTCCTGGCAACCTTGCCGAGGTAGAATCGCTCAACACCCAGCAGGTATGGAGGGTGTGGGTTTGCAAGATGGGGTGTATGAGGTTGTGGAGTGCAGGTGATACACAAGAGCACCCGTAGCGCCCCGTCCATCATCATCATCATCGCTCCATCACCACAGGTCGCAACGTTTTTGTTGCACAACAACTATCTCCTCACTGCACTGGAGCTGTTGATGGAAAGCAATGAAGCAGGCAGGCATGATGAGGCGCAAGTTTTGTCTACATTCTTCTCAGATCGTACACGTTTTCCACCAGAAGCACTGGTCAAGTTTGAGCCTCATGATGGTGTGTCTGTTTTTTTTTCAGGGGGGGGTCTGTGGGATTGTATGTGTCTGTGGGAGCGTGTGTGTCTGTGGGAGTGTGTGTGTGGGGAGTGTATGTGTCTGTGGGAGTGTGTGTGTGTAGGTCTACAGGCGGTGCTTGTACCTGGTGGTAACAATGTGTGTGAGAGAGAGAGAGAGAAATATGCACTGTGCATCCATGCATGCTTCAGCACCACCTCAACCTCTTCATACCCCCCCCATACACCCACACACACCCACACACCCACACCCACTTCCACACACAAAAACAGCAATCAACTTGCAAAATCTGGCAAAAGCACGTGAGGAGGAGTTGTCAGTGACTCGGTATGAATTACAGCTTGCACAAGAGGATGTCACAACACTCAAGGTGTGCAGTGGTGGAGTGTGTTGATGTATGCAATGTGTTGATGTATTGGGTGTGTTGATGTATGCAATGTGTTGATGTATTCCATTGAGGGGGGTTTGGCCATAAAACACCATCCTCATGCATACAAGTGCATACGTGTACATCACCACACACCACAACCACACATATACACTGAAACACATACAGGCTGCATTGCAAGATAGTTCATCTGGCAAACGTACTGCCCTTCCTCCATTGCTGGTTGATAATGATAATGATAATAATGGTACAGCTGTGGGTGATGATGATGGTGCACTTGACAGCAACATCACTATCACAGCAGAGTATGTAGTGGTGGTGGGGTATTAATAGTGTATTTGTAGTGATGGTGGTGCATGTACACACACATACACTCTCTTTCTCTCTCTCCCTCTTTCTCTCTCTCTCTCCCTCTTCCTCTCTCCCTCTTTCTCTCTCTCACACACACTCTTTCTCTCTCTCTCTCTCTCTCTCTCTCTCACACACACACACACACACACGCACACACTCAACACACACACACACACACACACAGGCAGCGTGCAGTGCTTAATGCAGCAGTGTATGGGTACCTCAAGGAATTTGGGTATGACAGTGCTGCTGGTGCTTTGGAAGATGAGGTGTGTTGGGAGTGATTGTTGGGGGTGTGGTGTATTGTATATGCGTGTTTCAATTATGGAAACATAGAGTACACAGTACACATGCATGCACATACACATAAACACCAACATACACAAAAAACACCAACATACACCATAACACAAACAGGTGGGATACAGTCTAGCACAATACACAACTGCTCCTGTGGGCCGACCTGCACTGTTGAAGTATTACACAGCACACTTGGGAAGAATGGAAACTGAAGCTATGGCACAGGTGTGGGTGTGTGGGTGTGGATAGGTGGGTGGGTGTTGGGTGTGGTGTGTGTATGTTGTGTGGTAAGACGTCTGCACATCCTGGTTGTGACTGTTTGATATTTTTGATACACGTGCAACATTTGACATATATTATGTATCAAATATCACACAACACATTATGGATCAAATGTCAGGTATATCACACAACACATTATCAATCACCTATAACAGGAAGCAGCAGCACAAGCAGGAGCATATGCAGCCAGTCAACAACAAGTGCTTCATTTACAGGAGCAACTGGCATCATTGCAATCACAAAACCAGCAATTACAGGTGTGTGGGGGTGGGGGAGTGGGGGGTGGGTGGGTTGGGTGTGTATGTGTGTGATCACACACACACACACTCACTCACAAACACTCACATACACATCAGGCAAGTGTGGAGTACCTGCAAGCCAAAGTAGACACACTCCAGGAACAACAAGAACAACAGAAACAACAACAACAACAACGTGCACAACAAGAACAGCAGGAAAAGAAGAAGCAAAACACAACAGCAGCAGCTGGAGGAGGGAGATTGGCGAATGATGGTGATGCTGATGATGTCAGTCATGGACAGCCAACCTCAACATCCAAGGTTTGACCATTGTGTTTTGACTGTGCCAGCATGCACCCGTGCATACTACCAATGTACACCACAGCATTCCATGTTGTTGCACACCCCTGCATACACACATGTTGTGTATGTGTTTGTTTTCCCTCACACACTGTTACACACACATGCTGTCACACACCCACATTACTGCATGATTCCAGACACATGGTTGTATACAACCTGTATACCACCATATTTGTATACCACACCTACACAGGCACATGTATCCACAATAACACTTCATGAAGCACTTGGTACCGTAGCAGGGTGCCTCCCCCGAGTGGTCCCTGGTACACTGGTAGCCAAACGCCAGGAATTGCTTCCCCTTTTTTTTCTCACCATCACTGACCTACCAGAGCCCAATGCACGGTGTGTATGGTGGAGTGTTGTGTATGGTGGAGTGTTGTGTATGGTGGAGTGTGTGTTGTGTATGGTGTGCGTTTGTTGTGTGATGTGTGGCTTTTTGCATTGATTATGCGCTGCGTGCCAAACACACGCACATACACCTCACACAAACACACAGCATGGCACTGGCAGGGGAGATGTTCAACCTCATACGCAAACCCACCCAACAGCAAGCCACACAACTCGCACACGCCCTCACTGACCTCGCCACTCGCATAGGCCCAGCACGTGCTAGTCAAGAACTGGTCCCTGCTATTGTCGCCCAGTCAGACAGTCCCCATGCAGAACGCAGGGCCCTCGTAGTGGAAACATGTGGGGCCCTGTTGCCCCTCCTCAAGCCGGGGAGTGAGGGGCGAGAGGCGCTGTGTGGGGTGTTGCGGAGGTGTTGCTGTGATGGGGATGTGGATGTCAAGTTGGGAGCGATACAGCGCTTGGCGGGGGGGTTGTCGTTGCTGACGTCGTTACAGAGCTATCCACAGGTAGTGTTGGTGTGGTGTTGTGGTGTGTTGGGTGTTGTGGTGTTGGTGTGGGGGTGGGACTGAGTGGGTGGGTGGCTCTTCTTGTGGTGTGACAGTGCATGGGTTTGTATGTTGGTAAGCATGCATCCATCCATCCACACACGCAACATGAACAATGATGATGATGGTCATGGTCATGATGATCGTAGTAACAACAAAAAAACCAACAACCATATTCCCACCAACACAACAACAACAACAGGTGGAGGATCTCATCATGCGCCTAACAGCAGACCCATTGCCTGCAGCAACAGAACACCTGCATGACATACTTGTGCCTGCACTGCTCAAGTGGCTGATGCATAATGGAGAAGATACTGGTCAACATGGTGGTCAACATGGTCAACATGAACAAGGAAAAGTCATGGGCGGCAATGATGTACACAATGATGTGCACAATGATGCATACGAAGAAAAACAACAAGCTGACAAGGAAAACACCCAACAAGAAAACACACCACCACACCATACACCAGCAACACCACCACCCCTCCCATCACCACCCTCTTCATCGGAAGCAGCAGTGGTGCTGTATGGTAGCCTCCTCCCTCGTCTCATGGAGACGCTCCAGGGTGTGTTGCTCCGTTGCCCCTACCTCCCAGGCACAGACAACATACTCATACAGCAGGGGGAAGCAGAGCTGCGAGCACTGTCAGACGCAGCAGCGGCCCAGGTGGAGGTGTTGCTGCAGGTGTATTTGCAGTTGCTGCCACCGTTGAGGCATGTAGCGCGTAGTACAATGCCCACATGGGCGAGAGCAGCAGCAGCAGGGGTTGCGAATGGTAGGGCATCACCACCACAAACAGCAGCAACAGACTTGGTGGGTGATGCACATGTGGGTGATGCGCATGTGGGTGATGCGCATGTGGGTGATGCGCATGTGGGTGATGCGCATGTGGGTGATGCGCATGTGGGTGATGCGCATGTGGGTGATGCGCATGTGGGTGATGCGCATGTTGGTGATGCGCATGTGGGTGATGCGCATGTGGGGACACAGAGGCACCAGGTGGGGCACCAGGGTGTTGATGTGCAGCATGATGGTACACAACCAGCTCAACCATCATCAACAGCAGCACCTGTAGCAGCAGCAGCACATGGTGAGGATGATGCAGCACCCCCAGCAACACTAGACACCGCCACACATGAATCCACTGCACGACCACCAACAGTCACCGCCACAGGCACCACCACCATAACAGCCCCACATACAAACAACAACAACAATGACGACGATGTAGATACTCCTGGTGCTGCTGATGGTGGTGCTGCTGTTGATGGTGATAATGATGGAGATACTCTTGCTGCTGCTGTTGATGGTGATGGTGGTGATGATGTAGATACTGCTGCTGTTGATGATAACAGTAATGAGTTGCATGATGACACCAATGATAGTGAGGTGCATGATAACACCAATGATAATGAGGTGCATGATAACACCAACGATAATGAGGTGAATGATGAGCAGCTTCATGCAGCATTGGCATGTTGGGTCAATCACCCTCAACATGAAGAGTGGGCTGTGGTAGAGGCTATCACCCAAGTAGTACTCCCTGGCTTGTTGGTCGTGACACGATGCATACCACCATTGTCAGACATGGGGGCGTTGAGGTCACGCATGGCACGCGTGCTGCGGTCAACGGTCGCCATGGTGGGGCAGGGGTTCAGTCAAGCTGTTGTGGAACCCATGTTTTTTGAATCTGCAACGGTAGGGGGATGGGGATGGGGGGATGAGGAGGTTGTGGTGTGGATGTGTGGGTTGGTTGGGGGTGGTGCTGTGTGTGTGTGAATGAATGTGCACAAACAATACACACACAAGCAGCCCCAAAACAACATCTAGCCCCCAAACAAAACCCACCGCCAACATCACCATCATCACCACCAACAACACAACAGGTACCTGATTACAGAGCCGACACCCGACCACCCTGTCTCGCACTTGAATCCTCAACACACACTCGCCCAACAACATGGGAGGGCACTCGAGTGGGGCGTGCCACAGTACTCCCCATGCTGCTGGCGGGAGTGCTGTCAGACACAGCGCTCACAGCGTGTGTGCAGTATTTGTGTGGTGTACATGAGCAAGAGGGGGTGGGTGAAAAGGTGTGGGCTCTCGAATATGCCAAGGTATTGTGTTGCTGGGGTGTATTGGGGTGGGGGGTGGGGGGGGGGTGGCGTGTATGGGCTGGAGGGTTGTGGTTGCATGCCAATGTATTGGACATGAATTTGTAGACAAGAACAACAAGTGCACAACAACAGCAATTCAATAAAAACTGCACATACATATTGAGCAGCATCCACACCCCCACACCACACACACACCACACAACCCCCCACCAACAGGATATGACATCGGCAGTACGCTTCGCAGCCGTCGTCACCCGAGACACCCAACCCCTCTTCATCAACACATTATGGGAGCTCCTCCCCAGCCCCCACCCACCCACCCGCAAATGCATACCCCTCCTCGCTTCTGGTCTTGCCCCTGTGCTCTCCCCACAGCAGGTAGCAAAGCGTGTGGTGCCTGTGGCCGTGGCCCTGCTGGGGGATGTAGAGCAGGGGGTTGCAGAGGCAGCTGTGAGGTTGATGGTGGAGTTGTATGGGATGTTTGCGGGGGAGGTGGGGGTTGCGGGGCGGGTACAGGAGGAGTTGGAGGTGGTGATACCGAGTGCGAGTCATCAGGTAGTGTGGGGTTGGGGGGTGGGGTGGTGTGGGGTGGTGTTTATGGTGGGGGGGGGGGTGTTGGGTGGTGGCAGACGTGTGCGGGAATGGTGTGAAATGGTCACATTGCGATATTGGGTGTATACATGTACAAACACATACACACATGGAAAAACAAGAGAAAACAAGAAAACAACCCACCACCCCCACACAAAACAAAACCACGCAGGTACAGCTGGCAGCACTGCAATCCCTCACAGAGGGCGCCCCCTCCTTCACCACCCACCAACTCGAATTCCTCCTCAAACAAGTGCAGTGGCTCGTGTCCACCCTGCATGAAGTGAGTGGCACCAACATTCGCACCCCAAGTCAACGTAGGGAAATGGCTGGGGTCATTCTAGAAGCACTATGTGTGGTAGATTCCTGTCAGATACTCGATGAGGCACTGCGACTGCTTCACCTCACTGGGTTGCTTGCACTGCAGCATGATAAGGAGCTGTTGGATGGGGTGCAGCGGGATTTGTTGGCTGCGATGTTGAGGGAACGGGGGGAGGGGGAGGAGGAACGAAGGGGGGGGGATTCGACACAGGGTACACCAACGGTATATGTGGTGGGGTGTTGTGGGTGTGGGTGTGTTTGGTGGGGTGTGAATAGTGGGGTGTATTTGGTGGGGTGTTTTGGGTGGTGCTTTGTACAACCTGCATATCTGTGTGGTGGTGTTTCGTACACAACCTCCCTCCTCCCCGCGATACATACCCCCAGGCCACACACAAAAGGTCTGGCAGCGCAGGTGCAGCTCGTGAGGTCGCCATGGTGCTGCGCTCTGATGCGGGTGCACCACACACCAGCAGCCCCGTGCAGGGCAGCGGTGGGAGCAGCACACAGAGCGGCACCACCACTGCTTCTGCTATAGGGAGGATGGCATCAGAGTTGCTGCACAAGCGCCCCTCCGCGTTGAATTCCATGGCGGCGCTTGGTCAGAGCATGAGGGAAACGCGACGCATGGGGACCATGTCGTCGTTTTTGGAAAAGAATTTTACCACTCCAAAACGAAGCAATGATGGTGAATGATCATGCAAGTGTGATTGACATGCGTTGTGTGTGTTATGACGTGTTGTTTTGACGTGCGGTTGTTTTCCACGCGTGCTGCTTTTCTCCCCTTTTTTTCTCACCAGTTTTATGTTTGACCCGGTATTGACATTGTGCATGATGTAGAAATGATGTGAAATAGTGTTATCTATCAACAGCAAACACATCAGCACATGATCACTTTGTTACACAATGTCGGAGCAGCAGCATATAAAAGCAAATGGTCGTCAAGTAGCACGTGGTAATCAACGTGCACAAAACACAATGACATACACAAAAAAAACAAGCACCAACCAGGAACAAGGGGGAAATAAAGGGGGAGCATTGCAGGGGGGTCATCGAGGGACGTTGTGGTGGTTGACAGTTATACACAACACATTGCCCACCACACAAAAACAAACAAACAACTGCAGGAAAAGCGCATCGTGCACGAAAAAATGATGCTGTCCAATGCACAAACACGCAGCATGCAAACAAAACACTATGAAAACAACATGTCATTCATCAAATGCAGGAGCAGCACATGTGCATGCGTTGTATGGGGCTAAAAACCACAACAATGTGCAGCACAACAAAAAGCAGGCGGTGTCTGACACACCGCCATATTGTGTGCCATGTAGTGCAACCCCATGATCTCTATCATCACACACATACCAGTGGTAACCTGATGCCAGACACATCCCTTTGGTGATAAAATGATGCCACAATGACGAGCTCACCAACAGCATCAGGATGTTGTTTGTACATTGTATGTACATTGTGGTGCGTCCTATGTACACATATCCTCACATGCACAATGCTGCATGCACCAACATTGACCACTACACACCGACATCTACACCATCTTCCCTTGGTACATACCCACCCATCCTCTCTTTCCTGCACACATGATCCTACCCAAACACACATCATTCTACCACACTCTCCTTTCACATCCCCCAACCCCCTCTCCTTTCACATCCCAGCTGAACGAAAAAACTTGATAGCATCCCTCAGCGCATCGACAAACACGTCCACCTCTTGTCGCGTGTTGTAAATATAACAACTCGCACGCGCCGACGCATTAATATCCAAGTATCGGTGCAATGGCTGTGTACAGTGGTGTCCACTGCGCACACACACACCCGAGGCATCAAGTAAGGTTGAAACGTCTGTTGCATGAAGACCCTTGACATTGAAGGAGGCAAGGGATGCCCTGCCCAGGGGGGCCTGGGGGGAGGGGCCATATATGGTGACGTCATCCACCGCTGCGAGGTTGTCGTAGAGATACTCTCCGATTTCCTGTTTGTGTGAGTTGTGTTGAGGGTGTGTTGTGCATGAGGGTGTGTTGTTTTGGTGAAATGTTTGTGATCATGCAGGGTGTTTGTGTACGACATACAGCCCCAAAAATAACAACACCAAACACGACAGCACCAAAACCACCCAAACACAACAGCACCACCGAAACACACTTGCCCATCCACATCACATACCTGTTCAAATGCATGTACATTGTGCATTCCCAGTGACGCCAAGTAATCACATGCAGCACCCAACCCAATAGCTTCAGCAATGGCAGGGGTCCCTGCTTCGAAACGCAAGGGGGGCTCCGCATAGGTGGAGTGATCAAAAAACACATCTGCAATCATTTCTCCACCACCCATCCATGGTGTCATGCTACTCAGCAGATCATAGCTGTGTGGGAAAAAGGGTTGTGGATGTGCATGGCATGTTGACCATGCATGATGTTGTACAATATCATATACACAGCACATGATGCACTATGTGATGCATCCACATGATAACAACCACATACCGTCCCCACAGAAAGCCGATGCCAGTGGGCCCACACATTTTGTGACTGGATGCCACAATCCAATCACATCCCAATGCCTGCACATCGACCGGCATGTGTGGTACACTCTGACAGCAATCCCCAACAACCAGCGCCCCCACTTTATGTGCTGCTTCTGCTACTTGTTCCATTGGTGTGACTGCACCAAGCATGTTGCTGACGTGCACCATTGCAACCAATTTTGTTTTGGGATTGAGCATCTTGTGATATTCCTGCATGTCAATCTCTTGTGTGTCTTTTGTGAGTGGAACATACTTGATTACTGCACCAGTGGCTTTGGAAACCATTTGCCATGGTACAATGGTGCTGTGATGCTCTGCCACACTCATGATGATCTGTGGGAATGGATTTCGGGATGCGTGTGACATGCTGTTGATCAGACACATTGCACATGTTGCACCCACATACCTCATCACCAGGCTTTAGGTTGTGCATTCCCCAGCTGTAAGCAACAAGGTTCATCCCCTCTGTGGCATTGCGAGTAAACACAATCTCCCGCCATGAGTTGGCCTTGATGAAATTGGCAACCTTGTTACGTGCTGCTTCATAGTCGGCTGTTGCTTGCGCAGAGAGTGCATGCACGCCACGATGCACATTGCTGTTTGTTGTATCGTAATAGTTGTCCATGGCCTTTGTGTGATTGGATGACGCAGTGATGATGCATCCTGGGGTGCAACAAAAAACACGCCCACATACCTGCAGCATGTACAATGGCTTTTGGCTCGTGGCTGCATTGTCCAAGTACACCAGGGGCAGCCCGTTGACGGTTTCCTCCAGTATAGGGAAATCCTTGCGCACGTTTTCCCCCAAACAGGATGGGGAGGTGTGCGTTTCGCTCTCCTGTTGATGATGAAATACCAGGGTCGTGCATTGCACATGCATACAGATCAGCACAGGTTGCAACACATACACCGGTGTCGCAAAAACTCCCACATACCGCAACAGCAGCAGCTCGATGGGGTGGAGTGGCTCTGCGGTGCATAAGACGTGGTGTTCCAAACGCATGTGGTAGCACGAAATGCATACCAATCATGCAGGCTTGCAAGCAGGGCATGCTGTGGGGAGCAACCACCGCATGTCCTCGTTGGCGCTGTGTGGCTCCAGGAGCAGCACGCATGCGTGTGTGGTGATGCAAGCACAAGCGCATTGCACGGGGAAATGCACGGATAGCAAAGCTCAGCGTGACAGTGGTGGATAGTATGGGTAGGTGTAGGATGTGTGGCTGGGATCGGTATAGTGTTTTTGGGGGTATGGTTTAATGCGTATTGTATTCAGTGTTTGTTATACCTCTTGCTTGTTGTACAGATATTTCAATGAGAAACAACAAAAAACAACAAAGGTTGGTGTGTTGTGTGGGGTGTTGTGGCCACTCACTCACAGTGAAGCTCCTGCACACATCAGTCCCTTTTCAGCCCCTCAAACAACGTGGCAAACGCAGCTGCAGTGTTTGTAGGGGGTTGGCTCCCGGTGGCCTTGACATTGACCAGCTCAAAGGTTGTGTTCTTCGTTGCATCTGACGACAATGCTGCAATACACACCGCTGCAACATCTGCACGAGACACTTGGCCCAACACAGTGTCCCCTTGTGCTGTTGTTGTTGTTTGTGGTGGTAGTGGTGGTCCGTTGTTGGAGATTAGCGTGTTTTTGGTCAACCCAGCTAATGTAACACAAACAACCCTCCCAATACTGCACACCATACATTATACACTATACACTTTACATACCTACCATCACACTATACACACTTTACATACCTACCATCACACTATACACACTATACATTATACCCTAAACATACTATACCCACATACCCACATGTAGAGCAGCCTCCCCCAGTGGTCCATGAGTCAGCCCCCCTGGTCGTACAATCGTGTACCCCACCCCACTTGCACGTAGTGCTTCTTCCCCTGTGTGTTGTAGGTTTTGTGTACAGTGTGGTATTAGGTAGGTAGCATTTAGGTAGCATTTAGGTAGCATTTAGGTAGCATGAGGGTGGGTTTTATATATACTAGGTAGCACTAGGTTTGAGGTACCGTGTGCATTATCTTTATGTACGGGACATTGCAACAGGGGATGCAATCATGTATACGTGGCACAAGGAATACACCACACATAAAAACCTACCCACACACCCAAACCCTCATGCGCAAAAATGTTCAACCACACCTTTGAATTTGTAGTCCATGAGGCTGTATCGAATGTTGTTGAGCAGAATACGCAAAGGATGCCAACTGTTGTGTGTAATGAGGATGTGAGTGGTGCATGTGTACGAGTGTGTGTGACATGTGACAACACAAGTATATACACACACACACAAGTGTGCACACGAAAAATCCTCCAACACACCGTCGAGCAGGTGTGACCAGGCAAGAGCTGATAAGCACAACACGCTGTATTCCCAACTGCTTGGCTGCGTCTGCAACGTTGACGACACCCTGTGATGTTGACAAGTTGAAGTGATGGGAATGTGCACTGGTGGTTTGTGTCATACATGTGGCACCCTTGTACCTTGTAATCTACTGCTTCCGGTGCCCAGTAGCTTGATGAGCTTGCTGCATATATAACAGCATCGCAGCCAGCAAGTGCAGATTTCAACGAGGCTGCGTCAACCACATCTCCCTGGAGGTGTACAGGATGTACTTTTTGGAATTACACTTGAGCAATCATTGAAATCATCATTAGATAATCATTGGAAGCACCTTGATGGCTGTGATGCCTTGAGGGAGTTTGCTTTCGTATTTGGCTGGGTCTCTTACGATGGGAACAACATCATGATCAGGTGTTGCGTGCAGCTGCTTTACGCACTCCAAACCCGTCAAACCACCAGCACCAATGACTGCCACGCGCATGATTACGTGTAAAAAAGCATATACACGATAATAATGTACAAAAATAATGTCAAAAAAGGAAAGCAACACGCTTGACCACTCTTCACATCGCCCAGGCACATACCACACATAACACAGCACCTTGAGCAGCAAATCATTCATCTCCTGCGATGCGTTGAGGTCTCAAGTTGTGTGTGGATGACATCAGCATAGCACGTGACAATATATCTGCTTGTCGTATTGGTTCAGGTATGCGATACCTACAACATGCAACCACCAACCGCACAGCAGTTGCCAAGCTCACACGGTGCCCCACACTCACATACACCGGCCGCTGCTTGTGTGCGACACTCACAGCTGCACCCAACAAGATGGGGTGCTTGGTGCACAGTTGGGGTTGGTCGGGCAGGTCTTGCACTTTCCCAGTGCTTGATACCATTCCCTCTCCATTCCCTCTCACATTCTCTACTGCATGTCCTCTCTCTGCATTCTCTACTGCCCTATTCCCATACAGTGGGAATGCTCTGCAGTGTGGTGGTAATGGTGGTGTGTTGGGGGGCAAGCCCAACCAATCAAGATTGCAGGCGTCTGGTGGATGATCCCACAACGCGTTGAGCTGCTCCTGCACCTGGATGATGTGCATACAATTGTTATTGTTGTTGTTGTTGGATATGATGTGCAACTCACAGTTGTTGTTGTTGTATCCCATGAAAAAGAACACGGCATTGTCAAAAAAACGGTATTGTGTCCAGCATTCAATACATTCCCTCATACAGCATTCAAACATCCCCTTACCACACAATACATCCCCGCACCTCTTTGTTTCCTTGACACCCCCCCTCCACTGCAAGCAAATTCTTAGCCACCCCTATGCTTGGCACCCCCACTGTGACACCAAGATGACATGCACTCCCACACTGCCGGGGGTGCAGTATACCACACCCATCCACCAACACGACTGTTGGATAGAATGGAGTGGCCTGGGCACGCTGTAGGAGGGTTTCGTAATGCGGAACCTCACGAAAAGCCAAGTATCCGGGGATATACGGTTGTGAAAAGGATTCTATGACAAGGTGGTCTTGGTAGGCGAGATCAAGTGTGGGGAATGACAACACAACCAGGCTGGCGATTGCTTCGACTCGTGATGATGGGCGATCAGGGTGATCAGTGTCACTGTGATTGGCAGGGATGGCAGCTATTCGCAGCACATCAATGAGAGATAGACAATAATGAGAGATAGCAACCAGGTACCTTGGGTCATGAAAGCTAATATCCAAGCCACCAACAAATCTGATGTGTTTGGTCAAATCACCCCCACACTCGTCATGGGTACCCCAATCGTCCTGTGTACGCACTGCAGCACGCAACTCATCCTGTTGCACCGTCCATTGCTTGAGGATGTCGGCATCCACAGGCTGTACCACAGGCTGCATTTTTTTTATGATGATCTGAAAAACGACATAAACCCATAAGCAAACCAATGTCTGCACACCAATGTATGTACACCAATAGGTCGCTTGTATACCACAAGCCAATTTGCACCAACCAGGCTGTGAGTGGTCAACACATCCAAACCTTCACAGAGAGTATCCAAGCCAATGTTCAAAAACGTGTTTCAAACTGGGTATCTATCATTGTTCTACAGCCTGGGTTCACAGCCATTGCAGTTGTGGGAGGTACAAGGTAGGTCAGCGGTTATGCTGCACCCATTCAATACGCCACCCCAATACAACACCAACCCCCCACACCCTTCTAGAGCAAGGTGGCACTGTCACAACCGTCAATGATGACATATTGAAATCCAATGTATTACAGCTCGACAGCGACAGCAACCTTGCCACCACATGCATTGCCTGTCCAGCTGATCCCGCTCGCAACCTCGGCATCAAGCTCCCCATCCTCACACTGATCGTGCGCAACATGCAGCGCTTTTTCTCATTTGAGGTGCAGGTGTTGGATGATAAAAACGTGCGAAGACGTTTTCGCGCATCCAATTTTCAGGTACCCCCATACCTGTCGGTGTTGTGTGGCTGTTGTGTGTGGGTGTGGTGTGCAACATGCAGATCATAGAAGAGCCCCCTGGGCAACCTTTTTCTCTCCCCCTAGAGTATCACCCGCATCAAGCCATTTATTTGCACCATGCCCTTGAGACTGGAAGATGGCTGGAACATGCTTCAGCTTGACCTAGCAGACCTTGTACGCAAAGCCTATGGTAGGAACTGCTGGTTTTTTATGTATACAGGAAGCATGGTTGTTTGGAGTGCATGGGAACAGTGTGTGATAGTGACCCCTTACTATACCCTACTAGTCCCTCCTACTACGCCCTACTATGTTGTCCTACTAGAGCCTTCTCCCCCCAATACAGGTACACAATACACAGAGACGTTGCGTGTGCAGGTGCATGCATCATGTCATATGCGTCGTGTGTTTTTCAGTGACAAGGCATACCGAGAAGAGGAGCTGCCACCTGAATTCCGATTGTATGTGCCATCATAAAGATACACATGTGTCATCTGCCATCATAAAGATACACATGTGTCATCATACATGCGCTGCGTTGATATCTGTATTATTGTATTGATGTCAATTGTTTTTCTCATGCGTCACCGCAACCCTTGCTGTTCTTGTTGATGGCATAGCCATGTGATGTACGCAATGTTCAACCCAAAAATATCCATGAACCCAATAACCCAATTGTGTTGTTACCACGTCTGATGTCAATACACGAAATACAAGAAAAGCACATACTGCAACACACGCTGCCAAAGCAGCAGCCCACCATGCAGCAGCGCATGTGCTTTTGCAAGTCGCTACGTGCATCAGGCATGTACACACCGCACACATGCACACATAAACCTCCGTCATGTGTCACAACCTCCTATTATTCTCCTTGGAGACATGTCCCACCCACGCTTGGCGTGTTTTTCTGCTTCGCCACCACATACTCATCCCAGCAGCAGCAGGGGGACCCTTTTGGCAGCAGCAATACCCCTTATAGATAGCAGCATTCCCCTTTTGATAGCTATACCCCTTGACATAGCATTTCCCCTTTACATAAGACAATTACCCTTTCAATGCCGCCATCAGGGCACCAGAATACCGAAACGACTTTTCCGTCTCCTCCAAACAGTGATCCTTTTCCTCCCGAGACCACGACTCAGCCACAGCATTCAAATTATCCCGCACCACCTGCAGCAGCTCCTTCATATCCTTTTCATATTGGTAGAATGCCAATTCCTTGCCATCAAGCAACATGCCAGACAATTTCGATCCAATCATGCGGCCACCTGCCGAATGTGCAAAGTAAATGTTGTAGTAATGGCAGATAAAGGCAGGTGGGTCTGAGGTTGCCAGGTCACGGAGCAACGTTGCATAGGTGTTGCCGGGGCCCTCAGGGTCCACGATGGGGCGGGGGACATTGAATGTGTCGGTCATCCATGTGATGTCCTGTTCAAGGGCGGCACCACGCTCCAAGCCGGTGTTGGTAAACTGGGCATCTGTGTGTGTTTGGGGGGGGGTGTATACATAGTAGTAGGCATGCGGGATGATGATGATATCACACAGGTTGCAACCATCACACGTACATTCAGGATTGGCGGCGACAATTTCTTCAACAGCATCAAATACCACTTTGGATTCTGTCAAAAAACGCAAATACCCATCCACTGTAGGTTGCCACTGCGTGTTGAGATGGGAGTTTTTGGTTGCATCCTCAAACATAAACCAGTTCTCCTCGTTACGCAGTGTTCATTCACCAACATACCGCAGACATGGGTGTTTTGGATGCCTCTTTGCCACCCTCCTTGGGTGCCTGGTCCTTGGTGTGCAGGCGCATTGCAACAAAGCGCATCTCCTCCACAAATCCTGTGTGTTGTATGTGTGTTAATGGACGTGCGAGGAGTGTCACTGAAACATGACACCCCACTCAACACAGCACCCCCCACATACCCTTTTTCTCACCAGGCCGTGCACGTGCAGTCTCTGCAGTTCCTGGTGCACTGGCAGCGGTGACAATGCAACGCCTGCATGGCGCATTTGTTGCCACAAGTGGTGCCAAGCACACCACACCCCTTGGCAGCACTATTGCAATATGGTGCAGAGCATGATGCCTTGCAGAGCACAGCCGTTGCTGTGCGTGTACCTTGAACATGAATCTCCTTGTGCAAGATAGATCCTCGAGATGCGAGATGGACGTGTGATGATGCGCAGCAAACAGTGGCCACGTGGCTACAAGTTTGAAACACTTGTGTGGTTCAGTACACAACACACAAATCTCATCGCCAGCTAAAATAAAAAACCACCACCATCGCTTGGCTACACTACACACAAACTCGGCACAACCCTTGATCATCAGCTTGGGCGCCGCGTACATCATCCAATTGCTCTTTTGACAACTTCATCATGGCGGACGGTGACAACGACGTTTCTGCCATTGTGTGTGACAATGGCTCGGGTGCTGTGAAGGTGCGTCAGTTGAGGGGCTAGATGCTGATCTACACACGTACAATGTTTGATGTTGATACTGGGGATGCTGCGTGCGGTAGATCGTGCTTGTAGGTGGTGGCTGCTGTGAGATTTTGGTGTGGATCATCATCATCATTGTTGTTTAGCGAGATTTGCTCGCAGGGGTTGTTGTACGGATGAGGTGGATGGTGTTTATAGGATGAGCAATTCATAACGGTTGTTGCTGAGAACACCACCACCATCATCAACCCAGCAGTAGTTGATCAACCCCACCAACAACACCCCAGGCTGGCTTTGCTGGTGATGATGCCCCCCGTGCAGTGTTTCCCTCCATTGTTGGTCGCCCCCGCCAGCCCGGCATCATGGTGGGCATGGGCCAAAAGGACAGCTATGTAGGTGAAGAGGCTCAGTCCAAGCGTGGTATCCTCCACCTCGTCTACCCCATCTCGCACGGTGTCGTGCACAATTGGGGTATGTGTTGTTTTATGAGTTTGCTTGGGAGACACGCCGTACATGTGTTTGTGGGTACCACAACAACACATCATGACCAACACAGATGACATGGAAAAGATCTGGCACCACACCTTTTACAACGAGCTGCGTGTCTCCCCCGAGGAGCACCCTGTGTTGCTCACAGAAGCACCCATGAACCCCAAGACCAACCGTGAAAAGATGACTCAAATCATGTTTGAGACATTCAATGTCCCTGCTGTGTATGTCGCGATCCAAGCCGTGCTGTCGCTGTACGCCAGCGGTCGCACCACTGGTATTGTGCTCGATTCTGGTGATGGTGTGTCACACACAGTACCCATTTATGAGGGCTATGCACTGCCCCATGCCATTGAGCGCCTCGACTTGGCTGGTCGTGACCTGACCGAGTTTATGGTCCGCATCCTCACTGGTATGCTGCAAGTGGGGGAAGGGTATATGTGGGGGTGAATGATGCATGATGTTGTTGGCAGCAGGAGCAGACTGCATCACTCACCCAACCGTGATCATCATCACCATCATCAACACCATCATCACCATCATCATCATCATCATCATTATCCAGAGCGTGGCTACCAGTTCAACACCACGGCCGAGCGTGAAATTGTGCGTGACATCAAGGAAAAGCTGGGGTATGTGGCATTGGACTTTGAGCAGGAGCTCAGCGTGGCAGAGTCGGGCACCACCATTGACAAGCAATTTGAAATGCCCGATGGCCAGGTCATCACCATTGGCAGCGAGCGCTTCCGTTGCCCAGAGGTGCTGTTCAAGCCCTCGCTGGTGGGCAAGGGTGATGGCATGGATGGCATCGACCAGACCACATACAACTCGATCATGAAGTGCGATGTCGATATTCGCAAGGATTTGTATGGCAACATTGTGCTGTCTGGTGGTACCACCATGTTTCCTGGTATTGCAGAGCGCATGACCAAGGAGATTACTGCACGTGCACCTGCCTCTATGAAGATCAAGGTAGAGGATGGATGTGTGGGGGCGAAATCTTGCATCATCATCACGCAAGCACACCACATCTTGACCAACCCAGGTGGTGGCACCTCCCGAGCGCAAGTACAGTGTCTGGATCGGTGGTTCCATCCTTGCCTCCCTGTCCACCTTTCAGCAGATGTGGGTGTCGTCTTCCGAATACCAAGAGTCCGGGCCCTCCATTGTGCACCGCAAGTGCTTTTAAACCATGGAATCAACAGCATTTCTTTTATGCTGCTGCTTTGTTTGTGCTTGGTGGTAGAATTGTGGTAACAAGTTTTATGGGGCACATACGACAATGCAGATGCTTGTTGATTGCCTTGCCAACAGCACGGGTTTGTTGTTGGACGCAGCAGAGATGCAGCTTTGCGGTAGGTTATTGTTGCGTAGCAGGAATCAGAAACCCTTGTCCAACCAAACCAGAGCCCAAAAACAGATCAACAAGATGCCATTCTCGTGTACAAGGACGCCAGGATGGCATTAGACGCGTTGCATGACAAGAACTATCGTCTTGCATACAAGTTGGCCGATGCTGTGGTGGAACTGACCTGGGAAAAGCTACACACGGGCCACTGGCAGCATGTTGCCAAGGTAGGTGGTGATCAGCAGCACTGCGTTTGTGCAGCATACACACCATCATGTGCAACACTAGGCATGGCGCAAGCTGTATGCGTTAGGATGCAGCGTGCAAGCATTGGCATTGCACGCACAATACCCCCAGCGCCCCGAGGCCGTGTTGCGAATGCTCGACCTGGCCATCATCATGGGGAGTGGTGCACACCTGCGCAGTGTGTTGCAAGCCACAGCGCAGGCACTCCACGATGATGCGCTTGTCGGTGCTGGCAACACCACAGTGCAGGGTGTATTGGGGAGGGAGCCAGCGGTGCCGGTGGTGTTGCCCAAGGGGTCGTGTGTTGATGATGGGCTCGGGCATGCCTTGCCACGCCTGCATCGCCCGTCACTCGAGGCATTTGTGGCACAGTGCATGGCACCTGCACAACCAACAGTGCTCCGTGGTACGTGCACGGGGTGTATGTGCGGGAGTGTATGTGCGCAGCATGCACACAACAATGAACCCACCCACCAATGCACAGGTTGTATAGCACACTGGCCGGCAATGCAACACTGGCATGATGCATTGTATTGGGCACGTCTGGCTGGTGCGCGGACAGTGCCCGTGGAAGTGGGCAGCCATTACCTTGCAGAAGGGTGGGGTACCCAACTGCTCTGTATTGCAGATGTGCTGCGCGCCATGCTGGAAGATACGACTGTTGGTAATAATGCAACAACACCCGCCCCTCTCAAGTACCTTGCACAGCATGCGCTTTTGGAGCAGGTGCCGGCGCTGCACAAGGATGTGGAGGTTCCAGACTACTGTTGCCTGGGGGAATTGCACAGTACCAATGCGTGGATTGGACCTGCTGGCACGGTATTGGTATTTTCATTGGGTTACAAACATGACGGTAATACACACACATCATGGCCAAACACACAGATGACCCCCTTGCATACGGATCCACATCACAACCTGCTGTGCCAGGTGGTTGGGCGCAAGTATGTGCGATTGTACGCGCCAGGGAGCCCTATGTACCCCTGCGACGATGGGCTGACGACAAATAGCAGCAGGATAGACCTGGATGGCGGGACACTGGACGAGTACCCGGGCTTTGCCGAGACTGCCTTTGAGGACACTGTGCTGGAGCCGGGTGATATGCTCTACATACCACCGCTGCACTGGCACTATGTCAAATCACTCAGCAGCAGCTGCTCCGTCTCTTTTTGGTATCGTGTTCGTTGACCAAACGGTGCTGCCCTGGCACTGTATGCACCTCTTCCTGGTCGGTTGACAAACGCTGGACCGCCTGCCGTGCGCCTTCTGGTCTATGAAGCTGGTAAAAATCATTGTTTCCGCGCAATATTCACACATTTTTCATTCGTACAAAGCATAGGCTAGCATCATCGACCACCACTAGCACCACCGACCACCACCGCCCATAAACAGCCATTCCTACACGTCGGAAAGATGGCACTGGTAGTGATTTCCATCGCCAGCATCGCTGAAAGCCTGCAGTCCTCCCTCAGCTCTTCTTTCTGCAAACCTCAAGCAGAGTCACCGCGGCAGGCGTGCACCCAAGTGACGGATTTCATTAACAAGATCGAGTCGCTTGTCCTTGCCATCACTATGGCACAAATTGAGACCCCGCAATTGGGTCTCGATGTTTCACACGTCAGGTTCGTTGTTGGCTGGACCGTTTTTCTAATGGTCATCGATGCATAGTGTCCCCTGCCCAGAGCGTTCTCTCCCTGGTTTGTTCCCACGTCAACCCTCTACTCCATAACAGGTTGCACTGGCGCACCCTGTCCAGCATCATTGTCAGTTCCCGCAGCATGGGTGGCTTGTTTTTCTCCTACAACATACAAACGCGGGCCCAGGCAGCGCTGGAGGCCCTTGACGATGCCCTTAAAATTACAGTGGTTGATGCTGCATTGTGTGGCAATGACATGGTGTACAGTGTCGCAAAGCAAATGGCTGCATTGGTGGAGCAGGCACGTGTCTGCAAGCTGTTGTAGGGGGAGGTGGTCTCTAAATAATGCGCACGCATATCATACGATATGCGTCAACATATTCCAATGGGTTGTGCCCATGAATTTTGCTTGATGGTATTATTGTGTTTGCTATGGTATTTGTGGATGGTATTTTTGGGCACTGCAGAGCTCCTCGCGTGCCTTGTAATTTCAACTGACCAGCTGGATACATTTGCGGGGCACCTTGGATTAACAAGACACACGTGACCATTTTGTCGCTCTCAGTAATTTTCGCAACACTCTCCGCAGCACAAGTTCATCAGATCTCATCGCTGATCCCAGATCACGGTATGTTTGCGGCCAACCCACAACAAATTCACCATGCACGCCCAACACGTCACCCCCTCCCCCTGCCTCAAAGTGGCCTCAGCCGCCGCGAAACCCTCCAACATGTCATATACACACAGGACCAAGCAAGTAAGCCCTAAGGCTAGTCGATCAATCGCCTGAGATCTTACCGTTTTCGGTACGCATTACGTGCGTAACATGCTTTGAATGAAGTTCGATCATGCGCAATGGACATTGCCTCGCAAGATCTCTGCGTTGATGTTCTGACGCGAAAAAGTGCTGACGGGGGATGGCATGTTAGGGCTTTGTTGGGCTTTTGCTTTATTCTCTCAATCACTTTCCCCACAGGCGGAAACATGGTGAACGCGCAAGATAACAACGAACCCATTCCCTCCCCCGATGCACCACCTTCACCACTGAGGACTTCATGGGCCCGTAAAACCAAAACCTTTGTGTTTGGTGACTATGACTACCGCTACTTGTGCATGTATGTGTTGTGTGTTGTGTATTAGTGGAGGTCGTGAGTGCCTGGGACATCCCACCACCAACAACCTCCCCACAGGCCCCAGTGGCCATGGTGCAGAAGCCAAGAGCGCCCACCAACCATGTTTTTCGCCAAGGAAGAGCGCCTGAGCCTGCTGGTTGCCTTGGTCATGGGCTTCCAGCACTTTTTGGCCATGTGTGTTGGTTTGATCACGCCCCCCATTCTCGTGGGGGCCCTTGCTGGGTCCGACCTTGACACTCGATCCTGTACGTTGTGTGTGTTGGGGGGGTTGTGTGTGCGGGGTGTGGGGTGTGGGTGGTGGGAGGATCATCCATTTGTTGTTCATTTTCATGTGTCCAATACGAAATAACATTTTTCCTCGCCACCTCCCTTGGTGCTCGTATTACGTGCGTTTCCCCACCCACCACACCCTCGTATTAATCACGTTTCCACTCCCACACAGACATGGTGAGCGCTTCTCTGATTATTGCAGGATTTGCCACCCTTGTGCAGGTGTATTCTATACCAATTTGGCCCAAAAAGGGAATTCGCCTGGGCAGTGGTCTCCTGAGTACTATGGGTATCACCATTGTGTTTGTGAGCATATCCACCTCTGTGATCAACACACTGATGAAGGAAGAGGGCAAGACGTTTAACGAAGCCTTTGGGTACATGGTACGTGGGGGGGGGGGGGTGTAGATGGATACGGTGGGTAGTATATAGACGGATACGGTGGGAAGTATATACGGATGACTTCCCAGTGACATGTAACTGTATGGCTCCATGCCTTCTGTGCGTGCCTGGTGGCACAACAGCCAAACTATACCCACACAACACCCACCCACATAACACCCACACGTGCCTCCCCACACACCCTTGTACACAGTTGGGTACGATTGCCGTGGTTTCGCCCATCCCTATGATCATCTCCTTCATCCCCAGCCGTTTCCTTCATCGCGTGTTTAATGACACTGTTATTGGCACCGTCGTGATCCTCATCGGTGTCAAGCTGGTGGGTGTAGGTATGTGTGTGTGTCATGGGTGCAGGGACGGGTATGGGGGTGGGTGTATGTATGTGTATGACATTGTGAATGGCTCCTTGTTGTATACACAGAGATGTATTACATGATCACATGCCATGCACGAAGAACAACCTTCATACACACACGCATACACACACAACACAGGTGCTGAGTACTGGGGTGGTGGTTCCTTCTGTGCCAACAACCCCACTGCACTTTGTCAAAGCAATGGTGATGTCAAACTGGTATGATGATTGCATGTGGTTGGGTGGTTGGATGCGTGACTTGTTGATATTGTGTTACCTGTTGATATTGTGTTACCTGTTGATATTGTGGTACCTGTTGATATTGTGGTACCTGTTCATGCTGTTGTACCTTTTCATGTTGTGCACTGACCTCCATGGGTCTGTGGTAGATGCATACACACATGCTGTATTCTGTACATACCACTGATTGCATGCTGTATCTCCCCTGCATCACCTCCACACCACCATCACAGCTGTTTGGTAGTCCAGAGTACATTGGTCTTGGTATGTGGTTGGGTATACATACAAGAATGGTGTCATATATAAGCTTATTTGCAACGGTCATCATGTGTTTGCCAACCTGCCTCGTATCCCATTTCCAACCAACCCATTTTTACCCAACATATATCCGACCCATTTCCAACCCATGTCCAACTCCACACCCAACTCCACAGGCTTTTGCGTGTTTAGCGTCATTGTGCTGGTTGAAATCTTTGGCAGCCCATTCCTTCGCAACGCCTCCATCATCGTCGGCCTGCTTGTGGGCTACATCGTCGCATGCATTGTCACAGTCGACGGCAAGCATTACGTCACCACCACCGCCATCAACAACGCACCTGCCTTTACGTTTTTGTGGACGACCACGTTTCCCCTCAAGGTGTATGGGCCAGCGGTGCTTCCTTCCATTATTGGTGTGATTATCACCTCAGTGGAGACAATTGGGGATGTGACTGCCACAGAGGAGGCTTCGTTCCTGGATGTGGAGGGACCTGATCACGACAGGTGATAGGGAGGGAGGAAGAGAGACGTGATTGTGTGAGGAGAGAGAAACCTGTCTGTGTGCAAGTGTGAGCGAACATGTGTGGGCAAGTGTGTGTGTGTGGACAAATGTTTTAAAAACCACTCACAGGCATGTATCAGGTGGTTTGCTGAATGATGGGTTGTGGACCATGATTGCTGGTTTGTCTGGTGTGCTGCCGGTATGTCGTGGTGTAATTGATTTTTGCTTTTGTTATTGATGAAATGTTGCTCGTGTTGTTGATGGAGTTATTGCTGTTATGTCACTGACCCATGATGCCTTGTCTTTCACGCAACGCACACCCACCCACCTCTCACTCACAGACCACAACCTTTGCACAAAACAACGGTATGCAGCTGATGCAACGCTCCTTATTTCCTTTTGTGTGTTGTCTTCATGTGTTATCTCTCAGTATTGTCTTCTGTGTTATTTTTAGTATTGTTCCATCATGGGTGGAAAAAAGTAGAACAAAAAACTTCACAAAAAAAGAAAAGAAAAAAACTTGAGAAAAAAAAACTCATACATGCGTATGTACACCCCCACATACATACACACATACGTACGTACATACATACATACATACATACATTCATTCTCAGGTATCATTGCCATCACCCCTTTCCCCCACATTCTCAGGTATCATTGCCATTACCCGTTGTGCCAGTCGCAGTGCAGGGTATGCCGCTGCCTTTTGGTTGCTGTCTGCTGGTATCATTGCCAAGTTTGGTGCGTGGATATTGAGCATTCCCCACTGTGTGTTGGGTGGTGCCACTGCATTCCTGTTTGCCAATGTGGTCACCTCCGGTGTCAGGGTATGTAGGGGGAGGGATATAGGGTGAATAATGTGTATGGGGTGTGTAGTATATATGGGGTGTATACTATATGTAGGGTGTATTATACATACGGGGGGTAGAACATATGGGGTGTACAAAATATGTACAGGGTGTATAATATATATGGGGTGTAACAAATTAATCGTATAGGTTGGTACCACATACAGACACGTTTTGGTAATACTCACAGATTCTCATGTCTGAGCCATTGGCACGCCGTAATCGATTCATTGCTGCCAGTATGCTTACCTTTGGTCTTGGTACAAGCCTGGTATGGTGGTGATGCTATGGTGTGCTATGTATGCAGTTGTGTATGCTGCTGTTGTGTACATCATGTACACACATATCCTGTGTTGCACATCCTCCCTCTATGCAAAACCACGCACACCCTCCTCCCCCCCCCCCCCCCCCCCCCCCCCCCCCCCCCCCCC
>VFQP010002091.1_pt1 | contig 30924 bp, 27 predicted proteins | sample 3512351 | NCBI WGS metagenome assembly VFQP01 (sample SAMN10412372, study PRJNA504923) | tailings metagenome | isolation source: Relicate 1 Philex TSF1 revegetated site | place: Philippines: Tuba, Benguet | collected 2017-08-29
TCGCGGATTCGGCCGACGCCGACGGCGTGTTCGCCACGCTGATGGGCGACGTGGTGGAACCCCGCCGCGACTTCATCGTCGACAACGCGCTTAAAGTCGCGAATCTCGACGTTTAAAATCCCGTGTCGGTTATCGAAAAGATTGAGACTCGTTCGGAAAGAATGAGACTTTGATCGATTCCATTTAGTCCATCTAAGTCATTGTTTTATAGTGATTATACAGAGACTTAAGACTCAAGCCCGACAAATAAACTCGGGTATTGATCGATTTTGGCGGCCAATACGCGTGAATGCCGTCGTGATGCTCGAGACCCGATCAGGGCCACTGCAAGTGCCTGTACGTGGGCGCTATCGCGGTTTACGGGCCAATCAAACTCCGCATCGCAGTCCTGGGTGTTCCGAGCCAGATCCCGAATCAGGGCGTTCCGCAAGTCGGAAATATGAGCGTTCAATCCTTATTGGACCTTCGCTCTCGTCAATCACTCCCAAACAGATGGTATCTTACCTATTTACCGCGAAATTGGGCTACGCATTAGGGCGGCGATAAAACTCGCCTGTTTAAACTATAGATATAGCGAGCCATGGGGTTGCGTGCTTCACATCGAGGCGCATAGCATTTGCGACCTTGTTCACTTGGCTGGATGGCATGCCCTTAAAAAACAAAAAAGAGCTAAGTGAACGCGATATCTGCACGAAATACATCACGCCCGCACTTCAAGCTGCGGGATGGGATATTCAAATCCAGGTACGCGAAGAGGTAAGTTTTACCAAAGGCCGCATCATCGTTCGCGGAAAACTCGTGTCGCGCGGGCAAGGAAAACGCGCCGACTACATCCTCTATTACAAACCAAATATTCCGCTGGCGCTGATCGAGGCTAAAGATAATTCCCATTCCGTCGGCGACGGAATGCAGCAAGCCCTCGACTATGCGACGACGCTCGGCATCCCGTTCGTCTTTTCGTCAAACGGTGACGGCTTTGTTTTCCATGATCGGACCGCCGCCGGCGGTGTCGCCGAATCAAACTTAGCGCTCGACGCCTTTCCGGCGCCGGACACGCTATGGGCCAAGTATCGCGCTTGGAAAGGTTTCGACACCGACGCGGAACGAATTGTCCTTCAGGACTATTACGATCATTCCAGCGGGAAACCGCCGCGCTACTACCAAGTCAGCGCGGTCAACGCGGCGATCGAGGCGATCGCGCGTGGCCAGGATCGCCTGTTGCTCGTCATGGCGACGGGTACCGGGAAGACCTTCACCGCTTTCCAGATCATTTGGCGCCTGTGGAAGGCGGGACGAAAGAAGCGAATACTTTTCTTGGCGGACCGGAACGTCTTGATTGACCAGACAATGGTCAACGACTTCCGGCCCTTCGGCCGCGCGATGGCGAAGTTAAGTGCGCGATCCAATACAATCGAGAAATCGAGTGCTGACCAGCCAGATGTCGCCACCGCGATCGACGCCACGCGGACCATCGACAAATCCTACGAGATTTATCTTGGGCTCTACCAAGCGATCACGGGCCCCGAAGAGCGCCAAAAGCTCTATCGCGAATTCTCGCCCGAGTTCTTCGATCTGATCGTCATCGACGAATGCCACCGGGGCAGCGTTGAGGAAGACTCGGCGTGGCGGGAAATCCTCGACTACTTCGCCTCTGCAACACAGATCGGCCTGACGGCGACGCCAAAGGAAACACGGTACGCTTCCAACATCGACTATTTCGGGGAGCCGGTGTTCTCCTACTCCTTGAAGCAAGGCATTCAGGACGGGTTCCTTGCCCCGTACAAGGTCGTCAAAGTTCATATCGACCGGGACGTGCAAGGCTACCGGCCTGTCGCGGGGCAGCTCGATCGGGACGGCAACGAGGTCGAAGACCGCATCTACAATCCGAAAGATTTCGATCGGACGATTGTCCTCGATGACCGCACGAAACTCGTCGCGAAAAAGGTCACTGAGTTCCTCAAGGAAAGTGGTGACCGCTTCCAGAAGACGATCGTGTTCTGTGTCGATCAGGAACACGCATCGCGTATGCGCCAAGCACTGATCAACGAAAACGCCGATCTGGTAGCTGAGAATCACCGCTACGTGATGCGGATCACCGGTAACGATAAGGAGGGGCAGGACCAACTGGGGAACTTCATCGATCCCGAGTCCAAGTATCCAGTACTGGTCACAACCTCTCGGCTTCTTTCCACTGGTGTCGATGCTCAGACTTGCCGATTGATTGTCCTCGACCGTGAAGTCGGATCGATGACCGAGTTCAAGCAGATCGTTGGGCGGGGAACGCGCGTTCACGAAGATACGCAGAAATTCTATTTCACCCTCATCGATTTCCGGGGTGCGTCAAATCACTTTGCAGATCCGGACTTCGACGGCGAACCAGTTCAGATTTATGCACCCGGCGACGGAGAGCCGGTCAACCCGCCCGAACCCGGCGGCGATGACGACGGAGCCGGAAACCCTCAAGGCGGCGACGGCGAACCCGGCGAGGGCGGGTTGATCAACCCCCCGGGCGGTGAGGCCGGTGGCGGACCTATCCGGAAGATTTACGTCGATGGCGTTGGCGCCAAAATCCTCGTCACCCGTATTGAGTATCTTGACGAGAACGGGAGGTTGGTGACCGAGAGCCTGCGCGATTACACGAAAGCCAAGCTCAAGAAGCGCTTCGCCAGTCTCGACGACTTCCTCAAGCGCTGGAGGGGGACGGAGCGCAAGCAAGCGATCCTGGAGGAGTTGGCGGCCGAGGGCTTGCCACTCGATCGGATCGGAGAGGAACTGAGCAAGGACCTCGATCCCTTCGACCTTGTGTGCCACGTTGCCTTCGACAGAAAGCCGCTGACACGACGCGAGCGGGCGGAGAACGTCAAGAAGCGTGATGTGTTCGCTAAATATGGTGGGCAAGCGCGAGCTGTTCTTGACGCTCTCCTCGCCAAATATGCCGACGAAGGCATCTTGAACCTCGACGACACCAACGTCCTAAAGATCAAACCCTTTTCCGAAATGGGAACGCCCATCCAGCTCGTGAATTCGTTCGGAGGCCGAGAATCATTCGAGCGCGCTGTCCATGCCATGCAAGCGGCGATGTATGAGGAAACGGCCTGACCATGCGCTCGAAGACGCCCATCCGCCGGAAGGTCCTGGCGATGACATTGAACCGAGAGCCGTTCGACGAGATCCTCAAGGGGCACAAGAAGACGGAGTATCGCGAGTACAAGGCCTTCTGGCGCGAGCGGCTGATCGGGATCAAATACGAGGAAGTTCACTTCCGGAACGGCTACGCGCCCGATGCGCCTTTTATGCGCGTCGAATACAAAGGGCTTTGGACCTACGGAAAAGGCCGGGCCCGATACTTCGGCATCCGGCTCGGCAAGGTCCTCCAACTGAAGAACTACAGGAAGCGTTGAACGATGTCCGTTCGTACACTCGTCAAATCCATCCAGGACATCATGCGCAAGGACTCGGGCGTCGATGGCGACGCCCAGCGCATCAGCCAGCTTTGCTGGATGTTCTTCCTCAAGATCATCGACGACCAGGACCAGGAACTCGAACTCCTGAACTCGGCCTACCGTGCGCCGATCCCCAAGAAGCTGCGCTGGCGCGAATGGGCTGCCGACCCGGAGGGCATCACCGGCGATGCGCTACTGGACTTCGTCAATGGCGAGCTATTTCCGGCGCTCAAGGCTCTGCCGGTCTCGGACAAGCCAGGGGACCGTCGGCGCGTGGTCAAAGACGTGTTCGAGGACGCCTACAACTACATGAAGTCCGGCCAGTTGATGCGCCAGGTGATCAACAAGATCAACGGCATCGATTTCAACAATCTCTCGGAGCGGCAGCATTTCGGCGACATCTATGAGCAACTCCTCAACGATCTCCAATCCGCTGGGAACGCCGGGGAGTATTACACCCCGCGCGCTGTGACGGCCTTCATGGTGGATCGCATCGACCCGCGCCCCGGGGAACTTTTCTTCGATCCCGCTTGCGGCACCGGCGGCTTCCTAACCTGCGCGCTGCGGCACATGCGCGAGAAGTACGTGAAGAAGCCCGAGCACGAGAAGAAGATGCAGGCTGCCTTGCGCGCGGTCGAAAAGAAGCCGCTGCCCCACATGCTGTGCGTGACGAACATGCTCTTGCACGGTATCGAGGACCCGAGCTTTGTGCATCACGATAACACGCTGGCGCGGCCCTATATCAGCTACGGGCAGTCGGACCGGGTGGACGTCATCCTCACCAATCCGCCCTTCGGCGGCAAAGAGGAGGACGGGATCGAATCGAACTTTCCGGCACATTTCCAAACCCGGGAGACCGCCGATCTCTTCCTCGCCTTGATCATCCGGCTCTTGAAGCCGGGCGGGCGCGCGGCCGTGGTCCTGCCCGACGGCACGCTGTTCGGTGAAGGAGTCAAAACGCGGCTGAAGGAGCACCTGCTCGAGGAATGCAACCTGCACACCATTGTCCGGCTGCCAAACTCGGTCTTCAGACCCTACGCCTCGATCGGGACGAACCTGCTGTTTTTCGAAAAGGGAACGCCGACGAAGGAGACCTGGTTCTGGGAACATCGTGTCCCAGAGGGCCAGAAGGCTTATTCGATGAATAAGCCGATCCGCATCGAGCATTTGAAAGATTGCGCCGAATGGTGGGGCGGCAAGGATCGGAAGGGACGGGCCGAAGGTCCGCAGGCCTGGAAGGTGTCGGCAGCCGACATCAAGGCGCGCCGCTTCAACCTAGACATCAAGAATCCGAACACGGTGGCGGAGGACCATGGCGACCCGGAGGTATTGCTCGCCGATCTCGGGAAGGCCGAGGCGGAGACCGCGATACTGCGGGACAAGTTGAAGGCAATCCTTGCCGAGGCGCTGGCGCAATGAACGCGGATCGGCTGCTTGCCCACTACGAGAAATTCGCCGACGCGCCCGACGCCATCCCGCGTATGCGCCGCTTCATTCTCGATCTCGCTGTGCGCGGCAAGCTCGTTCCGCAAGACCCGAACGATGAACCGGCGTCGGAGCTACTGAAGCGGATCGCAGCGGAGAAGGCACGGTTGGTGAGTGAAGGCTCGCAGAAAGAAGATCGCAATCCAAAGGTACCACCTTTGCGTATCAATTTGCTCGAGTTGCCGCGGGGCTGGACATGGGGCGCCCTTCAATCCATTTGCCTTTCCATCAGTGACGGCGACCATCAACCGCCACCGAAGTCAGAGAACGGTGTGCCGTTCCTAGTCATTGGTGATGTGAGAACCAAGACGATCAACTATGACGCCGAGCGAACGGTCTCTCAGGAGTACTACGATAGCCTCGACCCCATCCGAAAGCCTAAGTGCGGCGACCTACTCTATACGCTTGTGGGATCGTTTGGCATTCCGGTACCAGTCCTGAGCGATGTGCACTTCTGTGTTCAACGGCACATCGGCATTCTGCGACCGTCAAAGCAGATCGATTTACGGGCTGCCGCTCTCTTTTTGGAGAGCGAGTTTGCCTTTAGGCAAGCAGAGTCCGTCGCTACTGGTATCGCACAGAAAACTGTCTCGCTCGCTGGCCTTCGGTCTATGGTTATTCCCCTCCCGCCGCTTGCTGAGCAGCGCCGTATCGTCGCCAAGGTCGATGAATTGATGGCGCTCTGTGATCGATTGGAGGCGGCGCGGGAGGCCCGCGAGGCGACGCGCAACCGGCTGACGGCAGCGAGCCTCGCCCGCCTCAACGCGCCCGATCCCGAGACCTTCCAAGCCGACGCCCGCTTTGCACTCGACGCGCTACCCGCCCTCACAACGCGCCCCGATCAGATCAAGGCCTTCCGCCAAACCATCCGGAGCCTCGCCGTGCGCGGCAAGCTCGTACTGCAAGACCCGCGTGATCAATCAGCTCGGGAGTTGTTGAAGCAAATTACAGCCGACAAGGCCGAGAGAGCCATTGCCGCGCGCGATCGTCGCGCTACTCAAGTCGAGCCGATTGTTGGTGAGGAGGTACCATTTCCTTTGCCGTCAACTTGGCTATGGGCGCTTTTCGGGGACATAACGATCTCACGAGACGGCCAGCGTATTCCGGTTTCGCGCGAGGAACGTGAGCGGCGACCGAAGGTCTACGACTATTATGGAGCCTCAGGAGTCATAGACAAAATTGACGACTTCTTATTTGACAAGCCGCTGCTCTTGATCGGCGAGGATGGAGCCAACCTAATCAATCGTTCTACTCCGATAGCCTTTATCGCGCGCGGCCGGTACTGGGTGAACAATCATGCGCATGTTCTGGATGGCATTTCCGAGGAGTTCTTGCGGTACATCGAACTATTCATCAACGCGATTGACCTCAAACCTTATGTGACCGGGACTGCGCAGCCAAAGATGAACCAAGCGAAAATGAATGGCATTCCCATTGCGCTTCCCCCGCTCGCAGAGCAGCAACGCATCGTCGCGAAGGTCGATGAGTTGATGGGCCTGTGCGATCAGTTGGAGACAAGCCTCGCCACCGCCGACGAGACCCGCCGCCGCTTGCTCGAATCCCTTCTCGCCGAGGCTTTGGAACCCGCCGAGAGCCGCGCGATGGAGGCAGCGGAATGACCGACGCCCGCACCTACAACGTCTACTGCGACGAGAGCTGCCATCTTGAACGCGATGGTATTCCCGTCATGGCGTGGGGCGCAGTCACTTGCCCGGAAGGTGACGTGCGCAAGATCGCCGAGGCAATTCGCGCACTCAAGGTTTCGCATGGCCTGAAACCGGATTTCGAGGCCAAGTGGACCAAGGTGTCACCCGCCAAGGCGGCTTTCTATCTCACGCTGATCGATCTCTTCCTTGGTGACGATCGCTTGCGCTTTCGTGGGCTGCTTGTGCCCGACAAGGCTCGGCTCGATCACAGCCGCTTCGACCAATCGCACGACGATTGGTATTACAAGATGTATTTCACGATGCTACGCCCGATCTTCACGGCGCCGCATCACTATCGCATCTATCTCGATGTGAAGGATACGCGCGGTGGTCCGAAGGTCCGAAAGCTGCACGAGGTAATCACCAACGATTTGCTCGACTTCGAGCGCCAGACAGTCGAGCGCGTGCAGCAGGTGCGCAGCCACGAAAGCGAGTTGTTGCAGATCGCCGATCTTCTGATAGGTGCACTCACCTACGCCAATCGTGGCCTCGCGACGAGTCTCGCCAAGACCGCGATCGTCGAACGGCTTCGTGCGCGCCTTGGGCCGAACGCGCTATCGCGGACCTCCACCTTCGCCGCGACTAAGTTCAACATCCTGGTATGGCGCGCGCAGGAGGCGGCTGGATGAGCCCGCCCGCGCTGCTATTTTTCGAGGATTTTGGCGGGGACTGGAATGCTTACGAGGCCGAACTCTATAGGGTGTTCGTGACCGAGATCGCCAACGCGGGGCTCCGGTTCGATGGGCGTCGGGTCAATTGCCGCCGCATTCCCGAAGCGCATGGCCGTTGGGCTTCGTTCTGGCATATCGTCCAAGAAGGCCGGGTCGAGGACGATCGTCTACCCGACTTTCGTCGCTGCGAGCGCATTCGCTGGGTACGTTGGGTGATCGAGAATGCGGCGGCGCATCCCGAGATCGACATTTGGCGCAACACGCGTGGCCCCGAGGTCAACACGCTCCTGTGGTTTCGCGAAGAGTATCTCGTGGTCCTCGGGCAACGCGGTGACGCTTGGTTGCTCAAGACGGCCTACTGCACCGAAAAGAGCGGACGGATCGCCCAGCTTCGGAAGGAGAGGGATGCGTTCCGCCGCACCAACCCCTGAAAAAGCTGAAGCCGCCACGGCGAACCGGGGCGGCCTCGAATGCTCCTCCTACGCATGGCAGGTGAGACAATGGGAAAATGTGATTGGGGCGTTGGAAAGTCAAGAGGAGACCGGTAATGAGGCGTCGTCGGTGAGGCGATGGTCGCACGGATTTTCAAGCTTTTCAGCGCGTTACCGCGTGACCGGGATTGGCTGACGTGCACGCTTTCGCCCGCTATGTCGGCATCGACTACGCTGGCGCCGAGACTCCCGAGGCCAGTCTCAAGGGATTGCGCGTTTACCTTGCCAAGGAGGACGCGGCTCCAGTCGAAATTATGCCGCCGCCGAGCCCGCGTAAATACTGGACCCGGCGGGGTATTGCGGAGTGGCTCGTCGAGCGGTTAACCGAGGGCGTGCCGACCCTTGTAGGGATCGACCACGGGTTTTCGTTTCCGCTCCGATATTTCGAGACTCACGGGCTACCGTCCGATTGGCCACACTTCCTCGATGATTTCCAGCGTCACTGGCCGACTGACGAGGCGAACGTTTATGTCGATTTCGTCCGATATGGTGCGGCCGGTAAAGGAGGCCTGCGTACCGGCAGCGCGCAGTGGCGACGGCTGACCGAAAAACGAGCAAGGGGTGCGAAATCCGTCTTTCATTTTGACGTTCCGGGGTCGGTCGCCAAATCGACTCATGCCGGAATTCCCTGGCTTCGGTTCCTCCGCCGGCAATTGGGAAGCCGTGCGCATTTCTGGCCGTTCGATGGATGGGAAATCCCGGCCGATCGGTCCGCCATCGTTGAGGTTTACCCAGCGCTCTGGAGCCACGCCTTTCCACGCGGCGACCGAACGTCCGACCAGCACGACGCATTTACCATCGCTGCGTGGCTGGCACGTGCGGATCAGGACGGCAGCCTCTCGGTCCATTTGAAGCCTACGATTTCGTCCCCTGAGCTTGCGGTTGCCCAGGTCGAAGGCTGGATACTCGGTGTTGCGGGTTGATCGGATGCGCCATCCGCGCGACGATCTCGGGTCATTAGTTTCCGGCCGACCTCGATTCTTGGAGCGAGACTTCCCGTTCATCATTGTTGCACGCGGAGATCGATCGCCCCGATGGGCTTAAACCTGGTCATTGCGGTCACGGATGGCGAGTGGTTCGAGACGCTGCGGCGTCAGCCCGACCTGCCGGAGGTTAATTTCTGGGCCCCATCGGCGGCCGGCTTTCGGGCCCTTCAACCAGGCGAGCTGTTCCTCTTCAAGCTCCATGCACCGCGGAACATGATTGTTGGAGGGGGTGTGTTCGCCTATTCCAACAAGCTGCCATGCTCGCTTGCCTGGGAGGCATTTGGCGTTGCGAACGGCGCCAGGACGGCCCAGGAGATGCGGGCGCGCATTGCCAAGTATCGCAAGGTTGATCCCGCCGACCGTAGTGACTTTGAGATTGGCTGCCGCATTCTAACCCAGCCTTTTTTCTTCGAGGAGCAGGATTGGTTTCCCGTACCGCCGAGCTGGGCGCCCAACATCGTTTCTTTCAAGACGTACAACACCGATACGCCTGAAGGGCTCGCACTATGGGAGGCGATCGCCGAAAGGATCGGTCGGCCGCAAGCGCCTGGTGTTGCTGAGTCCCCCACGAGATTCGGGAAGCCGCAAATCATTCATCCTCGGCTTGGGCAGGGTGCATTCCGCATCTTGGTCACAGACATATATCGGCGACGTTGTGCCATAACTGGTGAAAAGACGCTGCCGGCCTTGGAAGCGGCCCATATCCGTCCATACAGCGACGGCGGCGATCATGAAGCACAAAACGGCCTGTTGTTTCGGCGCGATATCCATAGCCTCTTTGACGCTGGCTACGTCACTGTTTCGCCAGATCTCAGATTCAATGTTAGCCGCCGAATTCGAGAAGAGTTCGAGAATGGACGGCACTACTACGAGCTCCACGGTCAAACAATAATGACCCCTGCCACACGAGATCAGCAGCCAGACCGTTCGGCCTTGGCCTGGCACAACGAGTACCGCTTTAAGGGCTAACGCTCAGCTACGAACGCCAAAATTCAAAGCGTTCTAGCTTTCTTAGCCATCGTCCGCCTGGGCAAACCATCGCGGCCCGTGAAGCGGAATGTTTGCAATTCGCGGAATGAAGTCGAAGCTATTTGGACGGAATCGCTTTGGATCTCACGGAAGCGAAGATGAACCTCGAAGAAATATCTATGGATGATATATACAATACATAACTTAATTATTTGGCTGCCTTCAATATTTATCAAATATAGCTCTTTACTCTATAGATCAAGTCTTTTGACTTCTTAGTCTAAAGGGATAACGAGTCGTGACTTCCAATGCTGGCCAATGGAAGAACCGATGTCGCTTTGTCCAATCAACCCTGGCGTGACCACCCATTTGCCGTTGAGGTGCTGGATTGCAACGCCTGCACAATCAATGTGCAACCGCCAAGTGCAGAAAATGCTGGACTTTTCAAACGGATTCTGCTATCAATTTAAACATGATGAAGCGAACCCCTCGAACGACCTACACGAAGCTGCTGAGCATTTAGGCGTTCCTACTGGGGCGCCTCGATGTCTCGGGCCCCAGCTTCATCTCCTTCCTAAAGTAAGTTTAACCGACGTTTTGCGACGCAGCGTTTGATCGTTGCCGTCGGAAAACTGCCCGCTGCCTTTCTACTAATAGTAGAACAGTAAGGTGATTTATGCCGAAAGGACATCAGTCATCAGGTCGAGCGTTCCGCCAAATCCGCCGTATTCCAGAAATGGAAAACGCATCCGGCTGGCGTGTCGAGTTCTCGAATGGCGACTTGGCGAAGATCATTGAGCCGCCCGTCGGTATGGCTGCGCGCAAAGTCCGGGCGGGATGGCAAGCTCGGCCAACGGGCTCATTCGCGAGCGTCAAGAGCGATGTCCCTCTTTACTGGGAATCCTCGAGCGAGTACGCGGCCTTGCTGATCTGTGAATACGATCCGGAGATCCGAAGCATTCGGACTCAACCATATAAGGTCGTTCACAGAAAGAGCGGCAAGCGCACCCAAACCTATCCCGATATCGAGGTCGTCATGCGAAGCGGCCAGCGGAAGATCGTTCAGGTCAAAATCGAAGAGAAATTGAACGATCCGATCATCGCCAAAAGACTACTGCGCGATCGTCAAGTCTTCGAGGCCTGTGGATGGGAATATGAGATCTGGACGGACCGCTATGTGAAGGCCGAACCAAGGCTTCAGAATCTCAAGAGTATCCACCATTTTCGCGGTCATGACCTCGCATCGGGAATACGCGACACCATCCACGCGAAGCTCAGAGATAGCGCGATTTCCACAGTCAGGGATCTACTCAATATCCTTCCCACAGAGAACTCAGAGAATGCAGTTCTGTCTCTGCTGGCTAACCACGTAATGAGCGTAGATCTCTTCAAGCCGATAACTCGCGACAGTTCCGTCTTCTACCTGAGCTGACTGCCAAAAAGCCCTCGACCTAAAGATCGCCGGCGTCGGGCCACGGATACGTGCGCCCAATCTCCAAGGAAAATGAAGTCAATGATCCAAATATCCGCGACTTTTGAAATCCTTGGAATGAAGGTAAGCCGCTTTCTCAATATTGATGGCGCGCTATATCAGTTCGACCTCGTTTATCAACAAAAGTATCACTTCAAGCCGCTCAACGATTCAAAGCGCCCCATTAAATTGACCGCAGCCGAGTTCTTGCGAAAACTTACTGCTCGCGAAATCACCCAGGTTTCGGAAAACGAAATCGCAAAGCTCTTCGGCATTAACTTGGCCGAGCGTGTGCCATTCCCCGTTGGGGAGAAAAGCCAGGCGAAGCTCGGGGCTGACGAATACGCAAAAAACTTCTCAGAACGTCAAATTGGTATTGCTCGGTGGCGTAAGTACTTCGTCGACGCGTTCAATAAAACCCTCGACGGCGACAACTCGCGTGAAAACCGCGCACGCCAAATAAAAGCCGCCTTCGAGGAGGCTCGAAAAGACCCCGAGGTGCCAGCGGACCTTATTCGTCGGGAAAACCTTCCCTCTATCCAGTCCGTCTATCGCTGGTGTCAGATGTGGCACGTGGAGAAAGCTCTCCTTTCTCTCATCCCCGCGACGAATCGGTGCGGGCGCAAACCTCAGGACTTGGATCCTCGATATGCAGAGGTCATAGAGGGAACCATCGATTGGTACATCAAATACGGAAACACCACCCGGCGCGGCGCTATCGCCAAAGCACTATCCGAAATACAGGATCTACGCGAAAGGTACTCTGAATTAAAGCTCGTGAAGCCGCCGTCTCCTTCACAAATCTACAAAGCATTTCGAGAACTAAATAACGAGACGCACCAAGCGCTCGAACAGGGAAGAATCACTGCACATCGAGCGCATGCTCCAGTTCTCGGCAGTATAAAAACAACACGTCCTCTCGAACGAGTCGAAATCGATTCGACGCGGTTGGATATCATTCCGAAGGCGCACGGCAGTAACATTATCCTGCCGCGTCCCTGGCTGACCGTAATGATTGACGCCCATACGCGCATGATCGTCGCGTTCATCGTCACTCAAACGCATCCAAGCAGCGCCGACATTTGCCGTCTCATTCGAACGGCCATCCAGCCAAAGGATCCGACCCGGCTCTCCGAAATGGGGGTTGAATCTCCATGGCTAGCCTGCGGCGCGATCCTTCAGTTGATTATGGACAATGGTAAGGAATTTATCTCTGCAGCCGTCCGTTCAGCCTGTCATGCCATCGGCATTGAAATTGTCAATTTGCCGGCACACTCCCCGAACTTCAAAGGCAGAGTCGAGCGCATATTCGGAACGTTAAACTCGCTTGGAATCCACGAGCTACCGGGAACAACTAAAAGCAATCCGAAGCAGCGAGGCGAGCGCAATCCCGACGCTGAGAATTTGCTTACGGTCAGTCAGATCGAGGAGAAAATTACAAAAATCATCTGCGACATCTATCATCGTCGCGTTCATCGGAAACTGGGTTGCTCGCCACTTGAGGCTTGGACGCGTGAGGCTGCGAAGCATCCTCCACGATTAATTGACGATGAACAGCGCCTGCGGCTGCTCACATCCGTAAAAACAGAGCGAAGCCTCACCCGGAGCGGTATTCAAATCGAATCGATTCAATACAACTCGCTAGCGTTAAATCAAATCTTCCGGATGCTGGGCCGCAATAAAAAAGTTTTGGTGACATATGACTCCTTCGATCTCAGCCAGATCGAGGTAACGCATCCTACGAAGAACACCACTCTGATCGTGCCGTGCATTGATGCTCAATATCATGGTGTCGACCTCCGAACGCATCAACTAATTCGGAGCACCGCTGCGGCGCTCAATCGCAAAGACGATCGGAAGATTTACTTGCGGGCACGTGCAGAGCTTGCAGCTCAGTCAGCATTACTGGCGGGGCCGCGTGCAAAGAGAATGCGGCCAAAACATAACCGCGCACCGAGCCCCCACGTCTCCGGCGCGGGGTGCAACAACCAAGACATCCGAAAAAGGGCTCCACCTAAAAACCAAAAAACCCGGAAACAAGACGTCGATCGCGGACCGATCGTACCCGAAGAATCGATTCTCGATGATCGTCCCGAAGAAGACTTGGTACCAGCGTTTCCTGAATTCTTGATCCTGAAAAGTAGATAGGAGAATGACCATGCACACGCTTGAGAACCTCGGTAATGCGCATGAGAAATTTATCTGCACGCCGCAATGCGTAACGGTCCTGGATGAACTTGAGAAGTTCATGTTGCAGGCGAAACGCGGTGCGGAAGCGCGAATTGGCAGCCTCCGCGGCCCGTCTCGTGTCGGCAAATCGACGATCGCAAAAATGTTGCTAGCAAAATATCCCCCTGTGATGCAGGGCGATATAAAGTCATGCCCCGTCGTTTACATGGAGGTACCGGGTAAGCCGACTTACAAAGGCCTCTTGACGGCTATCCTTGAAAAACTGGGAGCCAAAAGCCTGCGCTCGGATCCCAGCACCCGGATGATCGAGCGCATTGCATACTTTGTTAAAAAGCTCGATACGCGCCTCCTCATTCTTGACGAGTTTCAGCATCTTCATCGAGTTCACGGTATCTCGCGCGAGGGCCTCTATGATTCAATCAAAACCATTCTCAACAAATGCGGATGCCCGATTCTTGCTGTGGGAGTCGAAGACTCAATAAGCGTTATTGATTCCGACGTCCAACTTCAAGGCCGATGCATTTATCGGCGCTTGCTACGCCCTTTTCAGTCACCTGAAGTCGCACAGGGAGCCAATACCCAGACACAGAAAGTCGCGGCACCTTCATTTCAAGAATTTCGAGGCGTCATTCGGCAGCTAGTCGCGACGTACAATTTTTCACAGGCGTCACACTTGGACAGCTTTGTCATTGCAAGGAAGCTTTATCTGGCGACCGATGGCTTGTTTGGCCGGCTGACTGACGTGATTGACCGCGCCGCGTTAGAGGCACAGTGGCGAGCACTCTCCCACATCACTAACGAGATGGTTGATCTCGCCATCGAAATGTCCCGAGGTGACCTGGATGCAGATATCGAGGCTGTTTTTCCTCAGATAGATCAGAATCCGATGACTGGACGGCGCTCTATCCGGACCAAGGATAGTCGAACTATCGCGGCACTCGAACAAAGCGCCCGCAACATGCGTCTGAAGGAGCCGGTCGATGCGCTCTGATGATCAACAACTTCTCAGCAAGGCCGGATTTCCCGTTAAGCTGAAGCCTTACTGGGATGAAAGTCTCAATGGTTTCCTAACGCGAATCGCCTTTGAAAATGTCCGAGAATCAGCCGTTAAGGTTCTAAAGACGGCGGATTCGAAGGCCCTATGCTTGAGCGAGCTCCATCGGCTCGGAGTTGGCGCTGCGGCATTGGCAGATATGTGCGATCTTAATGTTGAGGAAATCGAACGCCGCCGCCATATCTCGGCCGGCTCACCATTTGCGCCGGTGCGTTTGTCGGCCGGCGAAATAGCTCCCCATCTAGTAACCCCAAGCAAGTTGCGATTCGCGCCGTCGACATATAGGGCTATCCAATACCATCGATACTGCTGGGATTTTGGATTCCTTGAATTTGATCCCGATACTGGCGAGCGGCTTCTTGATCGATGCCCGCATTGCCAAACAGAATTCTCCTGGTCCAAGCCATCCTTCTTTAATTGTATTGCCTGCGGGAAAAGCATTGAAACCTGCCAGCAAGACTATGTCGACGAAGATACTCGAACGATCGGGGGCATCTTCGCAGATCTTCTATCTCTTGATCCTGGCAAACAGAGCATTGCCCGCTCGCAGCTTTCAATCCAAGTCCGCGACCTCAGTGTTCAACAGCTCTTCCACTTCCTATTTGAAATCTCGGATCTATTCGAGTTCAAGAAGCCTACTAAAAAAGATCGCCCGTTGCGTCTTGAGTGGACGCAGATACTGAAGCGCGCCTTCCAGATCGCCACGGAGTGGCCTGAAGCTATGCTGACTGTTCTAGATGTGGCACGTGCGAGTGCCACTGAGCGGACAGGTCGTTTCGGGTTGGCGAAAGAGTTTGGCGAACTTGCCCCTCTGCTGCGGGAGTGGGACAGCATCGCTGAGATACGTGCTGTTATTTTACCTGTTGTGAAAATGTATCTTGATAGCAATCCCGAGATTGCACTGAAGCAAAGCAGTAAAGTAGCTGAAGGAATAGATGTAGATGATCGATTTGTATCTCTAAAGGAGATCCAGTTCCGATATGGATGGAGTCATCGTAAGGCGCATCGACTTCTGCAAATTCCGGGTGTTGTCGTTGGCGGTGCTTCAGGTAGTGGCGCGCCTTTACGAGTGGACCAATACAAGGTTCAAGAGATCCACGAGATCCTTTCTGAACTGATTAGCAAAAGAGCGATCCGAAATCTGTGGAACATCCCACACGACGCAGTCGCGCAACTCGCGGAAGCTGGCATTTTCTGTACAGTAACCGAGCCAGTCGTCACTTTGGTCGAGAATGCTGATGGACTCTATCGGCGAAAGCAGGTCGCCGACGTTGTTGATCGGCTGCAAATATGTACTGATGGCAGCGACTACGATGGCCTGACCGTGAGTTTCCGAGGTATCGTCGCTGAGCTGAAAGATGCACTCGCGTCTCCCTGGGCGGCTGTTGCTGATGCTGTTTTGAAGGGGGACCTGAAGCCGATTAAAATCTCCCAGAAGCGAACTGCCTTGTTCGGAAAGATCCGCTTTCGTAAGGCGGATGTGGATGAGTGGGTCAGCTTGGTAGCCAGATCAGGGACAAACACATTTTCAGTGGAAGAAGCTGGAGCGCGGTTACAAATCCATAAGGCCGATATGAGCCACTTCATTACTACCGGTATGATTAAAGCCCTGGAACCGAAAGCCGGCGAACGAGGACGACGTATATCGATCCTCGAACTGCTTAAGTTCGAGCAATCTTTTGTTTCTGCCGCCTCTATAGCGAAGTTCAAGAAAACAAGCACAAAGCTTGTTGTCGAGACCTTGGACGTCATGGGGATCAAGTCTTTGTCAGGCCTCCCTGCCGGTCGTCGAATTTACCGTACTGTCGATATCCCGCGCGACTTTCGTGTCTTTACCCAGATGGAGATCAACGAGAGAAAGCGCGCCAGCGGCATAAAAGTTAAGCCTCATCCATGGCGAAGCGCTTCATTTTGGCGCAAGCGCTAAATGCGGCACGGAACTGCTAGCGATGGGGCCGAATTAAGCTCTGTAAAGCAACGAACCATCGATTCATTACTCCGGCAGCAAGGTAAGAAGACAGGTCGTTATGTTGAAGAGCGTGTCCAGGAAGTCGACAAGACACAGCGCCGAAAGCAAGTTTTTTGAATGATTACGCGTGACGCACTTTACGAACTCGTCTGGTCTCGGCCTATGACAAGCTTGGCGAGCGAGTTTGGTGTTTCGGGTAGCTATCTATCGCGTATCTGTCGCTACCTAGATATTCCCCGCCCGGGGTTAGGCTATTGGGCGAAACGCGCTGCAGGCAAAAAAGTAACGCAAGCGCCTCTTCCAAAGCCGCGATCGGGTTTTCCAACCAGTTGGCAGAAGGGAGTCGATATCTCGGTTGCTTTTGATGGTTCGGCAGAAATGGGCCGACGCGCCCAACTGTCGACATCAGGTTCAGGTGCCAGAAGTCATTACCTTCTTCGAGATGCACGTTCGCATTTTCATAATAGCCGAAAGATAGATGGCGAAGATTATCTTAGGCCATTCAAGAAGCTATTGGTCGACATACGTACTTCAGAAGCGGCGCTCGATAGAGCTCTTGAGATCGCGACCCACATCTTCAATCGTATTGAAACGGCAGGCCTTCGAATAGGAATAGCCGGACGTCACGAGAAACTGATCGGCTGCAATATCGATGAACGAGAATCGAGCCACAACGAAAAACATCAGCGATACCCAACGCTATGGTCTCCTGATCGTCCAACTATTGTGCATTGCGCCAACGTTGCAATTGGTATTGTGATCGTTGAGATGTCGGAGACGGTTCTGCTCCGATACATAAATGGCGCCTTCGTTCGAGACTCTGAGTACAGGGAGTCCGTCAAAACAAAGATCAATTTAGATCGAGGTTGGACAACGGAGAAATTGCTGCCAACAGGCCGCTTCAGGCTGATGCTTTACTCGCCATATTCATTGGTCGATTGGAAAGAAACATTTCAGGAGACAAATTCCAAGAAGCTCGAGGCGATGGCCACTCGGATTGTGTCGCATTTGAAGTCGGCTAGCCGCGCGCTCGATAGCCAGCTTAGCGAAGCTCGCCGTCGAGCAGAGATCGCACATCAGCAATACCTTGAGCGCGAGCGAATACGGCAAGAAGAGGAGTATCAAAAGCAGCTCCTTCTAAAACGAAAGAAAAGCGAAGGGCTGCTCCGCCAGTGCATTTCCAGATGGGCGGAGCTAAAGGCGTTCAGTGAGTTTTTCGAAAGTGTGGAATCTGCAATCAGTAGTCTGCCGCCTGAAGCTGCAGTGGAGATCATAGCGCGCCTCAAGCTCGCGCGCGAGATGATTGGCAACATTGATCCGGTTGGCGCATTGCAAGCGTGGAGAACGCCCGATGAGATCAAGCCCTCGAGTAGCTTCATTCACGAAGAGTTTTTGGATAAGCAGTAGCCACGCGCATCTCAACTGGTTCATCTGGACTTGAAGCTTACTCTTCTGGACTTGAAGCAGCTTCACGATAAAATCATCAAAAGAATGATATAAGTAAATAGTATACGCGGAGACGGCAATGTCGTTCGGCACCACCTGCTTCATCGGGCTTATTCTCATCCTACCGAGGTGACGATGCGCCGAAAACTCAAACCGCTCAGTTTGTACTAAGCGAGGTTACAAGAGACAATTATAAAATAAAGTTATAATAAATAAATATAATAGAAAAATTAGCTAATCGAACCATTACGTAAGAGAAATAAAAAATGGCTACTTAAACGAATTTATGATTAAATACCAAAATCAGCTCGGCAATGGCACTGAATCGAATAGAGGGGCGAATGAAAACCTCGCTGCTTGCTATTTTGGTGATTTTGGCCGCGATTGTCTCAAAAAACGCTCTAGCGCAATTTGACAGCAGTAATCTTCCATTAAACAGAGCGCAAATCGAACAAGTATTAGCGCGATTCGATGTCATCAAGCATGCTCAGAAAAATCAATCTATTTTAGATATAGAGACTTTAAGTGAAGATAAAGATCGGCAGGCTATAATTGCTCCTGATCCGTTTGGACCGTTAATCCCGAAGAGGCCGACCCCGCAGATCCTGTCCGAAGTAACCCTTCGTCGGAATGTTGAAGAACTATTAACTTCGGATTTTCGAATACTCAACTCGATCGGAGTTCAACGTTCTGAAATAGTCAAAATTTCATTTGAATCAAAATCTGGCATTTGTACGGGCACCAGAGTTGATGCTTTGCACGTGCTAACGGCATTTCACTGTCTGTGTGGCGCCACGAAGCTTGACACATTTACCGTAGACATATGGCATCCGAGCGGGGACCAAAATTTGGACCGCTATGTGCCGGCGGCATTGGCGTCGATTTATCAGCCGAATAGCTTAACTCTCCCGAACATTGATGATCCCTGCAAGATCCAAGATGGTGTATCGACCTACTATCGGAGCGCTCCAAGAGGACAAGATCTAGCAATATTAAAATTGTTGGATAGTTCCCAAAATATTCGCGACCGAAACCCGCAGTATAGGCGCCCTATCCTCGTCGCATATCCTCCTGGCAACAGGCCCGCTCTTGGACTGATTGCCGGTTATGGAGCAACAAAAACCCTAATTGCAAGCTCTGGAGACTTCGAGACAGTTGGACGCCTCAATGCGGCTCTGACTGCTCCCGGTATAGATTGCGGAGTAAACAGTAATTGCGTTGCTGATCTCGAATTCGTTGCCTTGTCAGCAAATGACACTTGCGCGGGCGACAGTGGCGGTCCGTTCTATTTGGTGCATGCCGAAGACGCTGCACTTCTTCGGCGCCGATTCGGATTGGGCGGCAATCCTGGTGGAATATCCAAGAGCGACGCCGAACTGCGTGCTGAGCTCTCAGACATTTTTTCGACGATTAGAGTAGGTCTCCACGGCGTGACATCGCGATCGGTCGATACAGGTTGCGGTCACGGCGGTATCTACGCCGCCATTACTACGGATGTAATTCGCTGGCTGAAACTCGTCGGCGTGGAACCCGACACTTCGGCATTCAACTTTGAACGCGCCACCGATGCAGCAGCTATTCGATAGCTCTAAATGCGGGGTTAAAAAATGAAAAGAGTCTTCATCCTGGCGACCGCTCTCTTCTTATCCGCTTGCAACCAACCGCTTATCAATGAGCAGGGCGCTCAACTGGCATCTGGACTGAACTCAATGAAGGCGTCAGTTATTGACGACAAGAAAGACGTAAAGCTCGCTCGCGTCAGAGCGATCATGAATGGCTTGGAAGCAGACCACGAAAAAGCGCTGATAAGTTACATTTGTAGTGGGGAGGCTGTTTACGCAAAGGAACGTGCAGCATTTACGACGTTAGGTTCGCTTGCCGATGCGATAAATGCGGCCTATGCAACACCTTCCTCCAATTTTGGAGAGCTTTTCGCCAGCATTTCGCGTCGTGAATCGCAAATACCAGACGTTAATAGCGCCTCTCAAATAAATGAAAAGAAAGAAGTGTCAGATGCGCAGTTGATTCAGGCCTGCGTGGACACGGTGGCGTTAGACCTCAATCGGCTAAGGACGGCTCGAATCGGTGTTGTAGAAGCAACAGCTTTGTACGGAGCTGCAAAGGCGGTTTTTGAGCCACTAAAAAATCTGCTGATCCTAGCAATGCAATATGAAGATCGCCGCCAAAGAGAGGCTGCACTATTCAAGCATTTAAACTCGGAGATATTTCTCGACGCTATGATAAAGGCGCTCGGATCTTGCGTTGATGACCGCAATGCAAGCAAAATGATGACTGATGAAGAGCTTGCCGCATGTATAGATAAAACGAACCAGGATGACAAAACACGATCTGTGTTAAGTACGCCAGCGATCACTGTGCTTCTTAGGGACAAACGTTCTGCTGCCTTGGCTCCAGTTGAAGCGTATTGGCGGAAAATACGAACAAGCGGTGATGGTCAGATGAATGACCGTCTACTCATTGCCAACGATGACTTGCATAATCGTCTCTCCGACTATGAAGATCTGCGGCGGCGACGCATTGATCGAAACTCGCATCAAGCTGTTGTCCGATCGATCAGGGCAATGCGCATGATCGCTCGTGGTGAGCTGACTGAATCTCAGCGCCGCCAAGTGTTCGAAAAAGCCCTTGCCGAGTTTGTCGCTGCTGGAATCTCCATGAAATCATCCATTGATGGCGTGTCGCAGGCTGGAGATAAATTCATAGACCAAATTCAAAAAACAAGCTTTTAGCTTTCTCACACACAGCGCAGAGGATACGTAAACGTCGTATGGCAGCCCTTGTATCGGCGATAAGTTGTCGCAGGCGACTGTCCGGTGAGCGGCGCGGGACGTAAGGGACGTCTTTAAGGGCGTTCTTAAGGACCTCACTTACGCCCCGTGCCATTTCGAGGACATTCCACTGTACTCCACCTACCGATACAAGGGCCGCCACTCGACGCCTGCGTAAGAGCTGCGTGAAATTTGGATTCGAGTTCTGGGACGAGCTCATCCACCCATACACACGTGTCGAGCGGCAGTAACCCGGATGATCGAGTTGATGATCTGGGGCGCGGCGACGCGGGTGGCTGCGCCATATGCACGACCCGAAGCCGGGAAGAAAGCAGACGGCCCAGCGCTCAAGCGTCGTTCGCGGTGAATATCCAGTTCACGAAGGAGAGGTCTACGGTTCCAGCTAAACCGTCGTCAGAATATTTATCCCTCGTCTACGGCTCGAGCATCGGCGCCAAGGACTGGGTCAGGCTCTCACTTCGCTCATCGCCACCTGCTTTATCGAACTCGTCGACCAGTACAGTCGGATCGGCGATAGTCGCTTTAGCCTGACCGAGATTTTAAACCAAGCCGAATGAGAGATTGCTGCATCGCAGCGGCTGGTTCGAGAAGCTGGATCTTACCAACTGTCGCCGGTGCCGGCGGCCGATATCCAAGCGACGAATGCAGCCGCTTCTCGTTGTAGTGCTTTCGCCATGTTTCGATGCCCCGCGCGCCCGGTGCGCCCGATCCGGTGCACGTAGTCGTCGGACTGCCAGGGCAGATCGAAATTGAAGACGTGTGAGACTTCGGGGATGTCGAGGCCGCGCGCAGCGACATCGCTCGCTGCCAGGATGTTGATGTCGCCGCTGCGGAACTTGTCCAGCGTTTCCATGCGGTTCTTCTGGTCCATGTCGCCGTGCAGCGCACCGGCGTTGAAGCCATGCTTCAGGAGGGATTTCAGAAGAATTGCGACGTCCCGCTTGCGATTGCAGAAGATGATCGCGTTTTTCACGTTTTCGGAGCGGATCATCTCGCGCAGCAATTCGCGCTTCACCCAATCCTCGCCGTCCGGCGCAAACCGGAAGCTCTGCGTGATGGTCTTGGCCGTGGTGGCCGGACGCGCGACTTCGATCCGTTCGGGATCGCGCAGGAACTGGCTGACGAGGCGCGTGATTTCCGGCGGCATCGTCGCCGAGAAAAACAGAGTCTGGCGGCGCGGCGGCAGCAGATTGCAGATTTTCTCGATGTCGGGAATGAAGCCCATGTCGAGCATACGATCGGCTTCGTCGATGACCAGGATGTCGACGCCCATCAGCATGATGCGGCCGCGTCCGAAATGATCGAGCAGGCGCCCCGGCGTCGCGATCAGGACGTCGACGCCGCGATCGAGCTTACGGACCTGCTCGTCCATCGAGACGCCACCGATCAGCAGCGCCACATCGAGCTTATGATTGACGCCGTATTTCTCGAAGCTCTGGGCGACCTGCGCGGCAAGCTCGCGCGTTGGCGCCAGGATCAGCGAGCGCGGCATCCGCGCCCGAGCGCGTCCGGTTTCGAGCCGCGTGATCATCGGCAGCACGAACGAGGCCGTTTTGCCGGTTCCGGTCTGCGCGATGCCGAGCACATCGCGCCCCGTCACTGCCACCGGAATGGCTGCCGCCTGAATGGGAGTGGGATTGGCATAGCCGGCGGCCGTGATGGCAGCCTGCACCTTTGGGCTGAGACCGAGCTCAGCGAACGTCTTCGTTTCCAAAAAACTACGTCTCCATAGAACGATCTCAAGGCCCCGAGCGCACACAGCCGGAAAAACGACCAAAGATGGTCTCCGGGCGCAGCTTCAAGACGACGAGAGCGCAGGGGAATGGCAAATGCCGCAAGCGGGCAAATACAAGAATTGGGGGCTCGAAAAGGGACAAATGAGATCGAAGCCCCTGCGCTCGAGCCAACGCTTAGCTGGCATACGCACCTATAAAAATCAAGAAAAAACAGGGACTTTTGAGGTGCAGAAAAGTCGCACATAGAATTCGTCATGTAAGACAAAAAGAAAACGGCCGCCGTTTGCACGGCGACCGCTGATTTACGACACTTTTCCAAAGCAATTGAAATTGCACTCGGAATAGGTCGCGCGGACTACTCGTCGAGCCAACGGTAGATGATCGCGCCCACCACGGCGCCGAGAATCGGAGCCACCCAGAACAGCCAGATCTGGCCCAGATACTCACCGCCCGCGAAAAGGGCAGGTCCGAGGCTGCGTGCCGGATTGACCGAGGTGTTCGAGACCGGGATCGACATCAGATGGATCGCGGTCAGCGTCAGTCCGATGGAAAGAGGTGCAAACCCGGCCGGAGCCGAAGCCCGTGTCGATCCCATGATGACGATAAGGAAGAACGCCGTCAGCAGGGCTTCGATCAGAAACACGCTGACGAGGCCGGCTTTGATCATCGAAAGATCGCCGTATCCGTTTGCGGCATAGGAAGCCGGCGCATTGCCGATCGTTGCAAAAACCGCTGTGGCGGCAATCGCGCCGAGGCATTGCGCCACGATATAGGGCACCGCATCTCCGATCGGGAAACGCCCGCCCGCAACAAGACCCAAGGTGACGGCAGGATTATAATGCCCGCCCGAGATATGTCCGATCGAGCGCGCAAGCACCATGACGGTAATGCCGATCGACAACGCGACGCCGACGATCCCCGCGGCGCCTGAGGGCGCACCGAACGAATAGAACGCGGCGCCGAGAACAGAGCCTGTAAGCATGAATGTGCCGATAAACTCGGCGGAAAGTGCTTTTAAGTTCATGAAAGTCTCCCTGCAAAAAATTCCCCAAGCTGGCAGCACGCCGATGCTTCCGTCCTTGGATGGCAGGTCGTCCGCAATCGGCCTTCTCAGGGCCGCGAATCGTGTGTTGCCAGCGACGCGATCATACCACGCCGCCCTCCGCGTCACGCTTCCGATGCGGTCCAGTAAGTCCCGACCAATCGATCCGGAGTGTCGTGAACATGACAGCGGTGAGCGCGGCAAATCCGAAAAGCGCGCCCGCGAGCAGAGCGTAGTCCTCGAGCCGCAGGATCAGATAGAGAAGCCCGTAGAGCAGCGCGAACAGCACCGCCATCAGGAGTCCGCTGCGTAGGCTGTCGAGGGCCTTGCTGACATAGAGCGAGAGCATACCGCCGGTCGCGAGCGAGGCGATGAAGTAGGCCTTGGTGAAGCCGAGATGCTCGGCGAGCGACAGCAGCAGCACGTAGAAAAACACCATCGCGAGACCGACGAACAGATACTGCACCGGATGCACGCGCTTGTTGGAAACGAGCTCCAGCACGAACACACCCATGAACCCGACGGCAAGGAACAGAAGGCCGTATTTCAGCGCGCGGTTGACCAGGCCATAGAAATCGACCGGCTGATAGAAGGTCACGCCGAACTGATAGTTGAGAAAACGGTCGACACCGGCGTCGAGGATCGTCCACGCGTTCGGCACGCTGCGGGCCAAATGCGGCACGCGCCACTTCGCCGAAAATCCCTTTTCGGAAACCTCGCGCTCGACCGGCAGGAACGCACCCATAAAGCTCGGATGTGGCCAATCGGAGGTCAGCGCGACGCGCGTTTCGCGCGCGGCCGGCGTGAACGACAGCGATGATGAGCCCGAGAACACCAGGTCGGCATGGAAGCTGAAGGCTTTCGGCGCCGTATCACCTTCGAGTGCGGAGGGAGCGCCCGCGAGTTTCGCATGAATGCCGGTCATGTAGCTTCCCGGCACGCCGAGGCTGGGTGCAAACGGCAGCGCATCCTGTCCGTTCACGTTGAGGGTCGCCGCCTCTTTCAGCCCGGCGACATCGGAAAGCGCGAGCGCGAAGATGGCGTCCTTCCAACGCACCGAAACGGCATTCGGATCGAGACCGAGTACGTCGAGCACCCCGAAGCGCCCGTCGACCGCGAGCGACGCCGTATACACGTTGACGTCGAAGATCGATCGCGTGAGCACGTTCGACTTCCCGTTGCCGGTGATCGTGAGCTCTTCCGGTAGGAACACCGCGCGCCGCTCTTGCGTCTGCTGGATGATCTTGTCGCCGTCCCGCGTCTCGATCCGAACCAAGTATGGCACGACCAGGAACGGGCCGGTCAGCGTCTGGACGCCGCCCCACGTCCGCGCGATGTCGGACATAACCGACCTAGACCGGCTTTCTCGGTCGGATACCAGCGCGAACACCATGACGAGCGGCAGCAGCAACAGCAGAACCAGGAAGGAGATCAGGAAAAATTTGAACGCGGGGCTGCGTGCGACCCGTCCTGCCGATTGCCCGATATCAGACATATGCGCTCCCAACTTGGTTTGATCGCTCTGCTTCATCGCAGCACTGGTGTGTCGAGATTTGAGCAGGCGGATTTGGGGCGGAACAAGGCTCCCGACCGGGCACGCGCGCTAACTGCGGATAGATTGGGTGGGGCGCCTTTTGCCGGTTCTTAGCGGAACATTCCGTAGACGCTCGGACTTCGCTGCCAAGGCCCGCACGTCGCGACCAAGGAGAGAAAGGACATGCGTTCCAGGATGATTCCGCCGGCGGCCCGATTGTGATAAACTTGTGTCAGATGACGTCGTTCTGGAGAACCTGCCGGGAGGCCCTTTGCCCATGACGAGGCGCGCCGTAAGACTTGCTTGGGTCGGTGTAGGGCTCTGCCTTGTGATCGGCGTGATCGCGAGCGTACTGACTTTGGTAGGCCCTCCGGATCAGCCGTGGCACCGGGGCTTGCGTGAACTGTCGACGTTGATGGATGTCGCCGCGCTCTTGTTCTGGATCGCCGTGTTCGCGATCTACTGGGCCCGCAAGCGCCGCCAAGGCTAGTCTGCAGCCGTCATTCGCAATAGCCGCGGCCGCGGCGCGGAATGAGATCCAGGTGGAAATGGTTGCGGTGCGGGTCGTTGGCCTCCGGGCCAAGCACCGTTCCAAAATCCTTGCACGCGCCCTCGTGGATGGCCCGTAGGAACAACGCCTCTTTGGTCGGCTTCTGAGGATCCGCGGGTTGCGCGGCGGCGGCATCGTCCGTTTGCTGTGCGTCTTTCTTCCCTTTCGGCAGCTTCGCGGAGGGAAGCGATAGAGAGGCCTGGGTCACAGCTGCGCCGGCCTTCTTGATCCGCGCTCCGTCAGCTTCGCCTTTGTCACCGGCCTGCTCGTCCTTGACGTCTTTCTGGGCGACTTCCGTCTTGCCCTTTCCGCCGGCCTTCGCTTTGGCTTTCGCCTCGGCTTGTGCCTTTGCCTTGGCTTTGGCCTGCGCGATGATATCCCGCTCCGTCAGCCCCCAGCCCTTGAGAACCCTGATGGTCCGCCCGTTTTCGAGGGCGAAGCCGCCGATATCGATCGCGTTGGCCAGCGCATGCTGGCTGAGCTTTGCGTTTGGAAGATTGTAGATGTTGCGGCACGAGTAGCCATAAGAGCCGACGACGCGCACCACCTGGGATTTGAAGCGCGCTTCCGCAGTGGGCTGCAGCGTCGACTTCACCCATTTGCCGAGCGCAACGGCCATCGGGCAGTTGACCTGAACCGGCGGATCGAACACCACCTCAGGTGCCGATCCGACGCTCTTGAGAAGGATCGGGGCAGGAAGTCCGCACTCGCCTTTTTTGACCGGTTCGAGCATTTCGAATTCGACGGCAACGCTGGAGAGCAGATGCATGCATTGTTCGCGTGCCTGCGCGACGTCCGCCTCGGGCCATTCCTCCTTCACCGGCTCGGCGGTCACAGCTTGGGTTGGCGGTGTCGCGGAAGCGGTGCCGTCCGGCGCGGACGTATTGGACGCCTCGTGCGTATGGGCAACTTTAATATCAGGGTAGCGCTGCGCCTGATCGAGCGGACGCGCGCCGGGGAACGCGGCGAACAGGATAAGTCCCGTCATCATCACGTGTGATAGGCCCGCCGAGAGGGCCGGGATGGGTTCTTCTCTTCGTTTTATGGCCATTCCTGTCGCCATTGCCGAAAAGAGTGCCTTCATTGCGTCCCGCGCGCGCAATAATAGCCGAAAAGCTTCTAACGTTCCCTTAGAGCGTCCGAAAACGTCGGAGATATGTCGTTTTGAGCGCGGTTCGGAAGGGCAGGACGTGCGGCAGAGCGCGGCAACGAACGCGCTTTCCCATAGGCCCACTTGTGGCATAAGACCGGCGCATTCGATCCAGCTTCGCGCCGAGATAGCCACGCCTATGATCCGCCTCGACAACATCAGCAAGCAGAATGGCCACCAGATCGTCTTCATCGAGGCGTCTGCGGCGCTGAATAGGGGCGAGAAGGTCGGCCTCGTCGGCCCGAACGGCGCCGGAAAAACCACGCTCTTCCGCCTGATTACCGGCCAGGAGCAACCCGACGAAGGCCAGGTGTCGACCGATCGCGGCATCACCATCGGCTATTTCAGCCAGGACGTTGGCGAGATGTCGGGACGCAGTGCGGTTTCCGAGGTGATGGATGGCGCCGGGCCGGTGAGCGAGGTTGCGGCCGAGCTGGCGGAGCTTGAGGCTGCCATGGCCGACCCCGATCGCGCCGACGAAATGGAAGAGATCATCGCCCGCTACGGCGAGGTGCAGGGCCGCTTCGAGGAACTGGGCGGCTACGCGCTCGAGGGGCGTGCGCGCGAGGTTCTGGCCGGGCTCGCCTTCAGCCAGGAGATGATGGACGGCGATGTCGGCGCGTTGTCTGGCGGCTGGAAGATGCGCGTGGCATTGGCCCGCATTCTCCTCATGCGCCCGGACGTGATGCTGCTCGACGAGCCGAGCAACCATTTGGACCTCGAAAGCCTGATCTGGCTCGAGGAGTTCCTGAAGGGCTACGAAGGCGCACTGCTCATGACCTCGCACGATCGCGAGTTCATGGACCGTATCGTCAAGAGGATCGTCGAGATCGACGGCGGCACGCTGACGACCTATTCCGGCGGCTACGAATTCTATGTCGAGCAGCGCGCCCTCGCCGAGAAACAGCAGCAGGCTCAGTTCGACCGCCAGCAGGCGATGCTCGCCAAGGAGCTGCGTTTCATCGAGCGCTTCAAGGCCCGCGCCTCGCACGCGGCCCAGGTGCAGAGCCGCGTCAAGAACCTGGAGAAGATCGAGCGCGTCGAGCCGCCGAAGCGTCGCCAAACCGTCGTGTTCGAATTCCCGTCGGCGCCCCGCTCAGGCGAAGACGTGGCAAGCCTCAAAAACGTGCACAAAAGTTACGGCAGCCGCAGCATCTATGAAGGCCTCGACTTCCAGGTGCGCCGCAAGGAACGCTGGTGCGTGATGGGAGTCAACGGCGCCGGTAAGTCGACGCTTCTAAAGCTTATTGCCGGCGCGACCACGCCCGACGACGGCACCGTCTCGCTCGGTGCCAGCGTCAAGATGGGCTACTTCGCTCAGCACGCCATGGATATTTTGGAAGGCGAGCGCACGGTGTTCCAGTCGCTGGAGGATTCATTTCCCCAGGCAGGACAGGGCTCGTTGCGGGCGCTGGCCGGCTGCTTCGGTTTCTCAGGCGATGACGTCGAGAAGCGCTGCCGAGTGCTTTCGGGCGGTGAGAAGGCGCGTCTCGTGATGGCTCAGATGCTGTTCGATCCGCCGAACTTCCTGGTGCTCGACGAGCCGACCAACCACTTGGATCTCGCGACCAAAGAAATGCTGATCAAGGCGCTGAGCGATTACGAAGGCGCCATGCTGTTTGTTTCGCACGACCGGCATTTCCTGGCCGCACTCTCCAATCGCGTCCTGGAGTTGACGCCGGAGGGTATCCACACCTACGGCGGCGGCTATACCGAGTATGTCGCCCGTAACGGCTACGAAGCGCCCGGCTTGCACAGTTGAGCGAGAGCCATCGGGTCGCGAACCTCGGCGCGTTGCCGCCGTTCACTTGGTTCGCGAGCGCCTTTTGAGCGTGCGTGGCGTCAGGAGATCGCCGCCCGTATCGAGCTTGCGCGACAGGAAAATCGCCGCATCGAGCTTTTGGAAGTTGCGGTTCCGGTAGAAGCGCAGCGCCTCTTCGTTGTTTTCGGCAACCTCCAGCACGATATGCGTGCAGCCGCGCAGCCGCGCCGCGTGTTCGATCTGTTCGAACATGTACGAGGCGATGCCCATCCCGTGATAGTCGGGATGCACCGCGATTTCATCAACGAAAAGCGGCCGCATGTCCCGCTTCTCGAAGTAGCGGTGGTTCATCCAGCTGTCGGATCCGACGATCTCGTAAGCATACTCCGCGTAGCCGACGAGCTGCTGCTTGCCCTCGACGCTGGTTTCGAACACCAGTTGCTCGACACCCTCTTCCTCGTAAATTTCGAGAAAGCGCTTCTTTGATCGCGGTCGCTGGTATTCGACTGTCTCGCGGTTGACGTCGCGAAACACCAGTTTCAGGAATTCCCATACGCGGTTGAGGTCGCGCCGATGCATGTGACGCACGCGCACGACCAGGTCGCGGTCATCTTTCCCTGCACCTTTGGGTCGGTTCTGCGTGTTGTCTGTTGCCATGGCCTACGATTTCAACCCGGAGTGTCAAATTGGTTGGATCTCGCCTTTCGGCCACCATGTTTGCGGGTCGAAGTCAAGGACAAGCCGTTTCGGCGGGCCGAAGATGGCGCTCTGCCTGAGAAAGCAGCAGCTCATTTACCGTTCCCCGACGCTCCCGCGTGCGCGTTCCTCAGCAATGAGGCTAGTATTCCGTCAGGCACGGCAAGAACGAGACCGTCATGGCAGACCCGTATAAAGTATTGGGTGTCGAAAAGAACGCCTCGCAGGACGATATTCGAAAAGCCTATCGTAAGCTCGCCAAGGAAACGCATCCCGATTTGAACCCGGGCAATGCTGAGGCCGAGCGGCGGTTCAAGGAAATTTCAGCGGCCAACGACATCCTCGGCGATCCCGACAAGCGTAAGCGGTTCGACGCCGGCGAGATCGACGAGAGCGGCGCGGAAATGCCCGAGCGCCGCTTCTATCGCGAATATGCAGAGGCCGATCCCAACATGCGCTATGGGCGGCGTTCGCAAGCCGGTCCCCAGTCCAGCGCCGAGAGCGCCTTCGATGCGGAGGATTTGTTCGCCGACCTGTTCCGCCATCGGGGGGAGCAGCACTTTCGCGGCGGAAGAGCTGGCGGTACAGGACCCGGGGCCGACGTCCGCTACACACTGCCCGTCGACTTTCTGGATGCCGTGAACGGCGCCCGCAAGGCCGTGGCGATGCCGGACGGCAAAACGCTCGACATCGAGATCCCCGCAGGCTTCCGCGAAGGCCAGGTGCTCCGCCTCAAGGGCCAGGGTTTGCCGGGCGCTGCCGGCCAGCCGCCGGGAGACGCTTACGTCGAGGTTCACATTCTTCCGCATGGTACGTTCCGCCGCGACGGCCACGACATCCATTCCGTCTTGCCGATCACGCTCGGGGAAGCGTTGAACGGCGCGCGCGTGCGGGCGGAAACCGTCGACGGCGCGGTGGACGTGAAGGTACCCAAGGGTGCCAAGAACAGGACGACGCTGCGCCTGCGCGGGAAAGGTGTGCTGCGCGATAAAGCCGGCGCCAAGGGCGATCACCTGATCGAGCTTGAGATTGTGCCGCCGGAGAATGCCGACGACGAACTCGCCGCCTTCATGGCCGATTGGGAGGCGAAGCACCCACAGAATCCTCGTCAAGAACGCGGAGATCGATGATGATCAGCGAACAGCAGCTCATCGCGCGCATGAAGCGCCTCAAGGCAGAAGTTCTACACCATTGGATCGAGCAGGGTCTGATCGTGCCGCAGCGTGACGCCGGCGGTTTTCTGTTCGATGAAATCGACGAAGCGCGTGTCGCGCTCGTCTGCGATCTCCACTACGGAATGGGGTGCGAGCAGGAAAGCCTGCCCGTCATCATGAGGCTCGTAGATCAGTTGCACGAGACGCGCCATTCGCTGCGCGCGATCACCGTCGCGGTATCCGAGCAGCCCGATGATGTGCGGGTCGCCATCACGACGCGCACCCGCGTTGTCCTTGGCCGCAACCCGGCAGACCAGAAAAGCTGAGGTGAAGCCAATTCTCCCGCTCTTAACTCAGAGCGTACATTTGGGCGACTAGCTGGTTAGGGGTGCGTCGTCGATTGTATCGCACCGAAGCGACTGTGGGCTTCAAGTGCGAGTCCCGTAGCCACGGAGCCGAACGCATCGCCCTCCACGATGCGGGCATTGGCGAACGCTTCTCGCAACGTCGCAAGCAGCAACGGTATCCGCGACGAGCCACCGGTAAGAAACACAGAGCCGATGGCGTCGGCGGTCACGTTGCTCTGACTCAAAGTATTTCTAATCGTCG
>VFQP010001506.1_pt1 | contig 30916 bp, 27 predicted proteins | sample 3512351 | NCBI WGS metagenome assembly VFQP01 (sample SAMN10412372, study PRJNA504923) | tailings metagenome | isolation source: Relicate 1 Philex TSF1 revegetated site | place: Philippines: Tuba, Benguet | collected 2017-08-29
GTGAGCAGGCGGATGGTGGCCAGGCGCTCGGTTTCCTTGGCGCGCATGGCGTTCTTCATGTCGTCGGTGATGCGGGCTTTCAGGCTCATGGTCGGGTCCTGCGGTGAAGTGGCTTCGGTGGTGCAAACGAAAAAGCCCGCGCAAGCGTCCTTGGGCGGGCTTTGTGTCGGCCGGAAGGGGCCGAGGCGTTCAGTACAGCTTCTTGGGCAGCTGCATCGAGCGCACGCGCTTGAAGTGGCGCTTCACGGCGGCGGCCTTCTTGCGCTTGCGTTCGGCGGTGGGCTTCTCGTAGAACTCGCGGGCGCGCAGGTCGGTCAGCAGGCCGAGCTTTTCAATGGTGCGCTTGAAGCGACGCAGAGCCACGTCGAACGGCTCGTTGTCTTTGACACGGATGGTGGTCATGTATCGGTCGATTCCAGAATGTGCGGCCAGAGGAAGTCGGGTAGATCAGGCCCGGGCTTCTTGGCTGCGATAGGTCCCGTCAAAAACTAGTATTGGCCGACGGGAATTTGCCAGCAAAGCCCGCGATTATAGCCACTTCGCAGCGATTGGCTACCCGAGGAGCCCGTCAGATGGCCTGGGCGCAGGCATGGGCCGAGGCCCAGGCCCACTGGAAGTTGTAACCGCCGAGCCAGCCGGTCACGTCGACCACCTCGCCGATGAAATGCAGGCCCGGTTGGCGCGATTCGAGCGTCTGCTGGGACAGTTCGCGCGTGTCCACCCCACCGCGCATCACCTCCGCCTTGCGCCAGCCTTCGGTGCCGGTGGGCACCAGTTCCCAGCGCTGCAGCCGCTCGGCCAGGCGGGCCAGCGCCTTGTCGGCAGTTTCCATCACGGGGCGCTGCCAGTCGGGGTCTTGTGAGGTCCACGTGTCCGCCAGGCGGGCGGGCACCCATTGGGCGAGTTCGTTGACCAGGCGCTTGTGCGATCGGCGCTTGGCCTCGGCCAGTTGATCGGCGAGGTCGGTACCGGGCGCGAGATCGATGCGAAGTGGCGCGCCAGGCAACCAGTAGCTGGAGATCTGCAGCACCGCCGGACCGGAGAGGCCGCGGTGGGTGAACAGCAGGTCCTCGTCGAAAGCCATGCGAGCCTTCTTGTCGCCGGTTTCGATGCGCACCGGCAGCGCCAGGCCGGCCAGGTCGGCGTACGGGGCCCAGCCGGCGCCATCGAAGGTGAGCGGCACCAGCGCAGGGCGGGGTTCGACCACGCGCAGCCCGAATTGCGCGGCCAGGCGCAGGCCGAAATCGCTGGCGCCGATCTGCGGAATGGGCAGCCCCCCGGTCGCCACCACCAGTTTGGGCGCACGCACCGGGCCGCGGTCGGTGTCGAGCTCGTACGCGCCTTCGCAGCTTTGGCGCACGCCCGCCACGGCGCAGGGCTGCCAGCGGGTCACGCCACCGGCCTCGCATTCGCGCAGCAGCATCTGGATCAGGTCGTCGGCCGAGCGGTCGCAGAACAGCTGGCCCTTGTGCTTCTCGTGCCAGGCGATGCCGTGGCGATCGACCAGGGCGATGAAGTCGGCTGGCGTGTAGCGCGACAGCGCCGAGCGGCAGAAGTGCGGGTTCTCGCCCACGAAGTGCTTCTGTGGCGCTCGCGGATCCAGGTCGCGGTTGGTGAAGTTGGCGCGTCCGCCGCCGGAGATGCGGATCTTCTCGGCCACCTTGGCGCTGTGGTCGATGAGCAGCACGCGCCGGCCCCGTTGGCCCGCGATGCCGGCGCAGAACAGGCCGGCGGCGCCGGCCCCGACGACGATGACGTCCCAGGCGGTGTCGGTCATGCCGGTTCAGCCCTTCCAGGTGAAAGGGAAGGCGAGTTGCCGAAGGAAGCCCTTGGGCACGTAGTCACCCAGCACGCCATACCGCTCGGGCCAGACCTTCGGGCTGTTGACGGCGGTGCCGAACAGGTGGTCCAGGAAGGCGAAGTGCGCCGCGTAGTTGCGGTCGAGCGCCTCCGCGTCCTGGCTGTGGTGCCAGTGGTGGAAGTTGGGCGTGACGATGAGGTAGCGCAGCGGGCCCAGGCGCACGCTGACGTTGGCGTGGTTGAACACCGCCTGGAAGCCCACCACGATGATGTAGGCGTCGATCACCTCCTTGGAGAAGCCGAGCAGGAAGATCGGCCCCAGCACCAGGGTGCGTGTGATCAGCGTTTCCAGGACGTGTTGGCGCGAGCCGGCCATCCAGTCCATGTGCTTCGTGCTGTGGTGCACGGCGTGCAGGCGCCACAGCAGCGGCACCTGGTGGTAAGCGCGGTGCGTCCAGTACTGCGCGAGGTCGGCCACCAGGATGCACAGGGGCAGGCCGGCCCAGAATGGCAGGTCTGCGATCCAGCCGCGCAGGCCATCCACCGCAACCCAGCCGAAGAGGCGGTGCACCAGCAGGTTCGTGGCCAGCAGCATGAAGCCCACCAGCATGTGGTTGACCATGAAGTGGTGAAAGTCGGTCTGCCACTCGGGGCGAAACACCGGCTGGTCTTTGCGCAGCTTGAACAGCTTCTCGATGAAGATGAAGATCAGCGCCGAACCGAGTAAGTCCAGGATGAACCAGTCCAGGCCGATGTAGGGGGTGTGGTCGGGAAAGTTCGGGTCCACCTCCACCGCGTGGCCGCCCAGCAGCGCGCTCAGCAGCACGAGTGCAAAGGCCGCGCTGGCCAGCCACGGCGCCCGTCGGAACACCAGGTTGACCAGGCCCAGCGCGCCCGCGAGCACCAGAGACCAGAACAGGATCTGGCGCATCAATGCCACGTCGTACTGGCGGCGCAACTCGGGCGTGGTGAGGTACTCGGGGAAGTGGAAGGCCAGCACGCCCAGGAAGCACAGGATGGCCAGCGACAGGGCGATCACGCCGCTGACGAGGCCGCGCCCCGGGCGCAGCGCACCATGGCTTTCGGCGAATCGGTTGAGTTTGTCGAGCATGCGGCGTCCTGGCTGGGGCCGCAGTGTAGAGGTGCCCGTTCCGTCGGTGCGCCCCAGGTCAGGCGGCGCGCATTGACGGTGCGACCGCGGCCAGGGACTGCAGGCCCTGCAGCACGTCGCCCACCACGATCACCGACGGGCTGCCCAGGCCTTCGCGTTCGATGCAGCCGCGCAGGTCGGCCAGCGTGCTCACGGTTTGGCGTTGTTCGGGCAGCGTGGCGTGCTGGATCACTGCGAGCGGCGTGTGCGCGGGCAGGCCGGCGAGCAGGCCTTGCTCGATGTGTGCCGCGCCGCTCACACCCATGTAGATCACCAACGTGAGCTTCGCATCGCGCGCGGTGGCGGCCAGCGCGGGCCAGTCGGTGCCGGTGTCGCCCGGTTTGGCGTGGCCGGTGATGAACACCACGCCGTGCGCGTGGTCACGGTGCGTAAGTGGCACGCCCAGTGCGGTGACCGCGGCCAGTCCCGAGGTGATGCCGTTGACCACCTGCACCTCGATACCTTCGGCGTGCAGGTGCTCCACCTCTTCACCACCGCGGCCAAAGATGAATGGGTCGCCGCCTTTGACGCGCACCACCACCTCGCCCTCGCGCGCGGCCATCAACATGAGCTTGTCGATGAAGGCTTGCGGCGTGCTCTTGCAACCGCCGCGCTTGCCCACGTGCACGATGCGCGCGCGCGGATTGGCGTGTTCCAGCACGGCGTCGTTCACCAGGTCGTCGACCAGCAGCACCGTGGCGGCGCCGATGGCGCGCACCGCCTTGAGCGTGAGCAGTTCCGGATCGCCCGGGCCGGCGCCCACGAGGGTGACCGTGCCGGGGCGGAAGTCAGGCGTTGACGGGCTCATGGTGCTGGATCTCGGCAAGGATGCAGGCGCCCTGTCGGGCAATGGGTGGGGGCAGCGGCAGCGCGCCATCGAGCACGGCGCGGATGTAGTCGGCCGTGCTGGCGGCATCGATCGCGGGCAGCTCGGGCAGTTGCGCGAGCGGGCCGTCCTGCGCGGCGATGCGTTCGGTGCGCACACCGTCGCGAAAGGCTTCGATGCGTGGCTGGCGGCGCGGATCGGCCACCGGTTCGCCTTCTGTGCCACGCAGCAACAGTGCGTGTGTGCCGGTGAGCGCAAAGGTCTCGGCCATGTTGATCGCGTATTCAGGGTGCGTGTAGCTGCCCACGATCAGCGCGGGGCCGGCGACCGGGTTCATGAGTTTGACCAGGCTGTGCCCCGGGTTGCGCAGGCCCACGGCGCGGCGCACGTCGAGCAAGCGCTTCAAGCCGGACAGCAGCAACGCGGTGGGCAAGAAAGCGCATTCGCCAGGCGCGATGGCCCCCACGCGCACAGCTGGCGCCACACCGAGTGCCGCAAACACCGCGTCGGCGCTCACGCGTTTGTCTTCGGTGGCGGTGCCGTGCACCAGCACGGCTGCGCCCTGGCGTGCAATCCACAAAGCCAGCAGCGGTGTGAGCAACGGCAGCTTGCGTGCACCGTTGTAGCTGGGCAGTACCACCACCGGTTGGGTGTTCGGGGGTACGCGATTCAATCGGCTGTGTGTGGCGTCCAGGAAGCCCGCCATTTCTTCCGGCGTTTCTCCCTTGATGCGCATGGCCAAGCAGAAGCCGCCAAGTTCGAGGTCGCTCACCGCGCCGTCAAGTACCTGACCCATCAGGTCGGCGGCCTGCGCGCGCGTGAGCGATCGGGCGCCCTCCTTGCCGCGGCCGATTTCCTTGATGTAGTGGCTGATGCCCATGGTCGTCCGATTGTCTGGCAAGGCTGATGACTTGTCGTTATATGGCGCCTGCGCCGGCCTCAGGCCAGCGCCGGTGCGTTCTCGCGCACCAGCCGCCGAAGTTCGGGCACGCACGACCCACACTGGGTGCCGCAGCGCAGTGCGCCCTGCAACTGCGCCAGGCGTTCCTCGTCGCTGCCCTCACAGCGCGCCAGGCGGTCGCGGATGGCCGTGTCGGTGACGTTGAGGCAGGTGCAGACCTGTTGGCCGCGCGGCGCTTCGTCCACCGGCGCGCGCGCGCCGGGCATGAGCAGGCGTTTGGCGTAGGCCTCGGCGGGCAACCCGTCCTGCAGCAACGGCTTGAGCCAGGCCTCGGCGCGGGTGTCGCCCGCGAGCAGAAAACCCTCCAGCCGGGCCGGCTCGCCGGGTGGGCGCAGCAGGCGCGCGGCGCGCCGCTGGCCGAGGCGGCGGTCGGCGTAGCGCTGGGTGTCCGCAAGGTCGAGGCCGAGCAGGACCTCCAGGCGGTCGATCAGCCCCGGTGTGGGCGCTTCGTGCGCGGCCGCGCGAAACAGCACACCGGTGCGTTCGCGCCCGAAGGGTACGCAGCTGGCGAAGTCGAACTCGCCCATCAGCGCCCGCAGCTCGGCCTGTACGGCCAGCGCGCGGTGGTCGGGCAGCCAGGCCAGGGCCAGCAGCGTCCAGGGCAGCTCGGCCTTGAGCACCTTCACCGCAGCGTGCTTGAGTTCCGGCTGCTTCGAGCCCGGGCAGAAGGCCGAGGTGGTGATGGCGTTGACGCCGGCCACCGGCTCGCCCGTGCTGCTGTGCCCGCTGAGGTATTCGCTGCCCCAATGCATGGCGATGAAGGCCTGCGTCGGCGCGATCTGCTCGCTGGCCTGCGCGGGCAGCACGATGCTGCCCCGTTTGCTGGTGACGTGAACCAGGTCGCCATCGGCCAGCGCCAGGCGCGCCATGTCCTGGGCGTTGAGCTGCACCGCGGGCTCGGCCACGTGGCCGAACAGGCGGCCCAGCGTGCCGGTGCGGCTCATGCCGTGCCACTGGTCGCGCAGGCGGCCCGTGGTCAGCGAGAAGGGAAAGCGCGACTCGCGCGGCTCGGCGAGTGGCCTGTAGGGCAGGGCGGCAAAGCGGGCCTTGCCGTCGGCTGTGGGGAAGACGCCGTCCTCATAGAGGCGCTCGCGACCGGTACGTTCACCTTCGCGCAGGGGCCATTGCTGCGGGCCTTCGCTCTCCAGCATGGCGTAGGTCAGGCCGGCGATGTCGAGATCGCGCCCGCGGGTCGACTCGCGGTGTTCAAGCCAGATCGACTCCGGCGTGGCGTAACCGAAGAGCGCATTGCCCGGGCGAAGCCGGTTCGCGAAGTCCACCACGATGCGCCAATCGTGCCGCGCTTCACCGGGCGGTGGCACGGCCGCGCGCACGCGGCTGATGCGGCGCTCGCTGTTGGTGACGGTGCCCTCTTTCTCGCCCCAGGTGGTGGCGGGCAGCAGCAGGTCGGCGAAGTCGCAGGTGGCGGGCGTGGCGAAGGCCTCCTGCACCACCACGAACTCGGCGCGCTGCAGTGCGCGGCGCACGGTGCGCTGGTCGGGCATGGACATCGCGGGGTTGGTGCAGGCGATCCACAGCGCCTTCACCGCGCCGTCGGCCGCGGCCTCGAACAACTCCACCGCGGTGAGGCCGGGCTTCGAAGGCACGTCGGGCACCTGCCAGAGTGCAGCCACCTCGGCGCGGTGCGCGGGGTTGGCCATGTCGCGGTGGGCCGACAGCAGGTTGGCCAGGCCGCCCACCTCGCGCCCGCCCATGGCGTTGGGCTGGCCGGTCAGGCTGAAGGGACCGGCGCCGCGTTTGCCGATCTGGCCGGTGGCCAGGTGCAGGTTGATCAGGCTGGCGTTCTTGGCGGTACCGCTGCTGCTCTGGTTCAGGCCCTGGCAATAGAGGCTGAGGGTGGCCCCGCGGCCCTGCGGTCCGCTTGCATAGCCGCCGCGGGCGAACCACCTGGCCGCCGTGAACAGGTCTTCCTTGGTCAAGCCACACAGCTGCGCCACCCGATCGGGTGTGTGCTCGCGCACGAGCGCCTTGAGCGCGTCGAAACCCGTGGTGTGGCGCTCGATGTAGCCGTTGTCCACCCAGCCCTCCCACAGCATGATGTGCAGCAGGCCGTGGAACAGCGCCACGTCGGTGCCGGGTTGCAGCGGCAGGTACAGGTCGGCCAGGCCGGCGGTGTCGGTGCGGCGCGGATCGGCCACGATGACCTTCATGCCGGGCCGCGCGGCCTTCGCGTCTTCGATGCGGCGGAACAGCACCGGGTGCGCCCAGGCCGCGTTGCTGCCCACGATGAACAGGCAGTCGGCGTGGTTCACGTCGTCGTAGCAGGCGGGCGGCGCGTCGGCGCCCAGCGTGAGCTTGTAGCCGGCCACCGCGCTGCTCATGCACAGGCGCGAGTTGGTGTCGATGTTGTTGGTGCCGATCAGGCCCTTGGTGAGCTTGTTGAAGACGTAGTAGTCCTCGGTGAGCAGCTGACCGCTGATGTAGAAGCCCACCGCGTCGGGGCCGTGGCTGTTGATGACGGTGTTGAAGCGATCGGCGGCGAGCGTGAGCGCGCTGTCCCAGTCGGTGTGCAGCGGCGCGGCGTTGCGCGTCGTGCGCAGCATCGGGTACAGCAGGCGCGTTTGCCGCGTCACCGGCGCCGCGGCGGTCAGGTGCAAGGTCTGTCCCTTGCTGCACAGGCGGCCGAAGTTCGCAGGGTGCTGCGGGTCGCCGCGCACACCGGTGATCTGCGCGCCCTCGCTTTCGATGATGACCCCACAGCCCACGCCGCAGTAGGGGCAGGTGGAGCGGGTTTCGGTCATACGGGGGCTCGCCGCGTCTGCGGCCCCGCCACGGGGCGCGTGAGGTCGGTGGCGTGGGTGGCGAGTTCGTGCGCGTCCAAGTGCACCACGCTGTCCACCACCTGCACCGCAAAGCGCGGCGTGCAGCCTTCGTCGGGCGCTTGCGCGTAACCATCCTTGAGACCGATGGTCCAGTTGTGCAGCGGGCAGGCCACGCGGTTGTCGAACACGATGCCCTGGCTCAGCGGCCCGCCCTTGTGCGGGCAGCGGTCGAGCAGGGCGAACACGCCGCCCTCGGCGTTGCGGAAGATGGCGACGTCCATGCCCGTGGGGCGGCGCACGGTGCGCGAGCCCAGCACGGGGATGTCGTCGACGCGGCAGATCGGCGTCCAGTTCGGGTTGATGGCGCTCATGCTGCACTCTCCTCCTTGGCCAGGACCACGGGCTGGATCGGAATGAACTGGCGCGTGTCCACCGCGGCCTTCTGGTGCTCGAACCAGGGGTCGGGTTCGCCGTCGAGCGCGAACTGCAGCTGCGCCCACAGCGCCTTGCGGCCCTCGGCGTCGTCGACGATGCGCTTCTTCACGTAGTCCAGCCCCACGCGGCCCACGTAGTGCACGGTGCGCTCCAGGTACCAGCCTTCCAGGCGGTAGAGCTGCATGAAGGCGCCGGTGTACTCCAGCACCTCTTCGGCGGTCTTGAGCTTGACCAGGAACTCGGCCACCTCGGTCTTGATGCCGCCGTTGCCGGCGATGTACATCTCCCAGCCCGAGTCCACGCCGATGATGCCCACGTCCTTGATGCCGGCCTCGGCGCAGTTGCGCGGGCAGCCGCTCACCGCGAACTTCACCTTGTGCGGCGCGTACATGCGCCACATGGCGCGCTCCAGGTCCTTGCCCATCTGGGTGCTGTCCTGCGTGCCCATGCGGCACCACTCGCTGCCCACGCAGGTCTTCACCGTGCGCAGGGCCTTGGCGTAGGCGTGGCCGCTGGGCATGCCGATGTCCTTCCACACGTTGACCAGGTCTTCCTTCTTCACGCCCAGCAGGTCGATGCGCTGGCCGCCGGTGACCTTGACGGTGGGGATCTGGTACTTGTCCACCACGTCGGCGATGCGGCGCAGCTCGGCCGCGGTGGTCTCGCCGCCCCACATGCGCGGGATCACGCTGTAGGTGCCGTCCTTCTGGATGTTGGCGTGGCTGCGTTCGTTGATGAAGCGGCTCTGCGGATCGTCCTTCGCCTCCTTGGGCCAGGTGCTGATGAGGTAGTAGTTCACGGCGGGCCGGCAGGTGGCGCAGCCATTGGGCGTGCGCCAGCCCATGCCTTCGAACACCGCGCCGGTGCTCAGGTACTTCTGCTCGCGGATCGCGTCGCGCACCGCCTGGTGGCCGTGGTCGGTGCAGCCGCAGATGGGCTTGAGGCGGGGGGTGGCCGAGTAGTCGCCGCCCGCGGTGAACATGAGGATCTGCTCCACCAGCCCGGTGCACGAGCCGCACGAGGCGCTGGCCTTGGTGTGCTTGCGCACCTCATCCAGCGTGAACAGGCCCTTGTCCTTGATGGCCTTGCAGATGGCGCCCTTGTTCACGCCGTTGCAGCCGCAGACCTCGGCGTCGTCGGGCATGCTGGCGGCCTTGCTGTGGCCTTCGTGGCCGGTGTCGCCGATGTTGGATTCACCGAACATGAGCTTGTCGCGGATGTCGGCCACGCTGCGCCCTTCGCGCAGCAGCTTGAAGTACCAGCTGCCGTCCACCGTGTCGCCGTACAGGCAGGCGCCCACCAGCTTGTCGTCCTGGATGACCAGCTTCTTGTAGACGCCGCCCGCGGGATCGCTCATCACGATCTCTTCGGTGTGGTCGCCGCCCATGAAGTTGCCGGCCGAGAACAGGTCGATGCCGGTGACCTTGAGCTTGGTGGATGTGAGCGAGCCGCTGTAGCGGCCGATGCCGAACTCCGCCAGGTGCGTGGCCAGCACCTTGCCCTGCTCGAACAACGGCGCCACCAGTCCGTAGGCGATGCCGCGGTGCGCCGCGCATTCGCCCACCGCATAGATGCGCGGGTCGGTCACGGTCTGCAGGGTGTCGCTCACCACGATGCCGCGGTTCACGTGCAGCTTCATCGACTCCGCGAGCGCGGTGTTGGGGCGGATGCCCACCGCCATGACCACCAAATTGGCCGGTACCTCGGTGCCGTCCTTGAAGCGCACGGCCTTCACCCGCCCGTCGTCCCCACCGACCAGCTCCTGCGTCTGCGCGCCGATGAGGAAATTCATGCCGCGCGCCTGCAGCGACTGCTGCAGCAGCTTGCCGGCCACGTCGTCGAGCTGGCGCTCCATCAGCCACGGCGCCACATGCACCACGCTCACGTCCATGCCGCGCTTCATGAGGCCGTTGGCAGCCTCCAGACCCAGCAGGCCGCCCCCGATGACGACCGCGTGTTTGTACTTCGCGGCCGCGTCGATCATGGCCTGCGTGTCGGCGATATCGCGGTAGGCCAGCACGCCGTCCAGATCCTTGCCCGGAATCGGCAGGAGGAAGGGGTTGGAGCCGGTGGCCATGATGAGCCGGTCGTAGGGCGCGCTGATCGTCTCGCCCTGCGCATTCGTGGCGTGCACCAGGCGCTTCGCGCGGTCCACCGCCGTGACCTGCCAGCCCGCGTGCAGCGTGATGCCGTTGTCGCGGTACCACGCCCAGTCGTTGAGCACGATCTCGTCCAGCGTCTGCTCGCCCGCCAGCACCGGCGAGAGCAGGATGCGGTTGTAGTTGGGGTGCGGCTCGGCCCCGAAGACGGTGATGTCGTACAGGTCGGGCGCGATCTTGAGCAGTTCCTCCAGCGTGCGCACCCCGGCCATGCCGTTGCCCACCATCACCAGTTTCATTGTTTGTCGCGGGTTGACGCGCATGTCCATGGTGCTCTCCTCAGGCGGCTTTTTCCACGTGGCCTTGCCGCGTGTAGAGGAAATCGATCACCGCCTTGCGGCATTGCTGGTAGCGCGGGTCGTCGGCCAGCGCCACACGCTGGCGCGGGCGCGGCAGGTCCACGCGCAGCACCTCGCCGATGGTGGCGGCCGGGCCGTTGGTCATCATCACGATGCGGTCGGCCAGCAGCACGGCCTCGTCCACGTCGTGCGTCACCATCACCACCGTGGCCTGGGTCTCGGCCACGATCTCGAGCAATTCATCCTGCAACCTGGCACGCGTGAGCGCGTCGAGCGCGCCGAAGGGCTCGTCCATCAGCAGCACCTTGGGCTCCATGCCGAGGGCGCGGGCGATGCCCACACGCTGCTTCATGCCACCCGAAATTTCGCCAGGGCGCTTGTGCGCGGCGTGCGTGAGACCCACCAGCGCCAGCGCGGCGTCGGTGCGGGCCTTGAGCTCGGCGCGCTTCTCGGTGGCGCCGAACACGCGCTCCACCGCGAGGTACACGTTCTCGAAGCAGGTCAGCCACGGCAGCAGCGAATGGTTCTGGAACACCACCGCGCGCTCGGGGCCGGGGCCGGCGATCTCGCGATCGGCACACAGCAGCACGCCCTGCGTGGGCGTGGTGAGCCCGGCGATCAGGTTGAGCAGGGTGGACTTGCCACACCCCGAATGACCGATGAGGGCCACGAACTCGCCCTTGGCAACGGTGAGGTCAATGTCACGCAGCGCGGGGAACAGACCCTTTTGGGTCTTGAAGGTCTGCGCTACACCCTGGATGTCGATGTATTTCTCGGCGCTCATGACTTGACATCCTCATACGTGAAGGCGGTGGCCAGCTTGATGAGCGCGAACTCCAGCACCAGGCCCACGAGGCCGATGGTGAAGATCGCGATGATGATGTGGGCGACGTTGAGGTTGTTCCACTCGTCCCACACCCAGAAGCCGATGCCCACGCCGCCGGTGAGCATCTCGGCCGCCACGATCACCAGCCAGGCGGTGCCGACGGCCAGGCGCACGCCGGTGAGCATGTAGGGCAGCACGGCCGGCAGCAGGATCTTCGTGACGATCTTCCACTCGCTCAGGTTGAGCACGCGGGCCACGTTCATGTAGTCCTGCGGCACGCGCTGCACGCCCACCGCGGTGTTGATGATCATGGGCCAGATCGAGCAGATGAAGATGGTCCAGATGGCGGCCGGGTTGGCGCCCTTGAACACCAGCAGGCCGATGGGCAGCCAGGCCAGCGGCGACACCGGGCGCAGCAGGCTGATGAGCGGGTTGAACATGCGCGAGAGGAAGCTGAAGCGCCCGATGGCAAAGCCCACCGGAATGCCGATGAGCGCCGCCATGCCGAAGCCCATGCCCACGCGCTGCAGCGAGGAGAGCACGTTCCAGCCGATGCCCTGGTCGTTCGGGCCGTTCGAATAGAACGGGTCACTGAACAGCTTCACCGCGGCCTCCCAGGTAACGGCCGGCGAGGGAATGCCGCTGTCGGCGGACTTGGCGATCACCTCCCAGAGCAGCAGCAGAAGGCCGAGGCCGAGAATGGGCGGGATGACCCGCAGCCAGAAGGCTTTCCAGTCGAACGGCAGACGGGTGGTGGTGAGCGCGGGCGCAGGCTCTGCGGCCGGTGCGTGGGCGGCCACGACGGTCTTGCGGGCCGGCGGGCTGACGGCGTCGGTCACCGGAATCGGCGAATGAAAAACGGCGCTGACCATGGCGTTCCCCTCAGACCTGAACCTTGAATCCGTCGGCGTAGGCCTTGGGGTTCTTGCCGTCCCACACCACGCCGTCGATGAGCTTGCTGCTGCGCATCGCGTCCTTGGGCACGTTCACCTTGGCGGCAGCGGCGCCTTGCTTGTAGAGGTCGATCTTGTTGATCTGCTGCGCCACGGCCAGGTAGTCGGGGTGGTCTTTCAGCAGTCCCCAGCGCTTGTGCTGCGTGAGGAACCACATGCCGTCGGACAGGTACGGGAAGTTCACCGCGCCGTCGTTGAAGAACTTCATGTGGTTGGGGTCGTCCCAGGTCTTGCCCAGGCCGTTCTGGTAGCGGCCCAGGATGCGCTGGTTGATCACGTCCACGCTGGTGTTGACGTAGGCGCGGTCGGCCACGGTCTCGGCCATCTTCAGCTTGTTCTGCAGGCCGGCATCGATCCACTTGCCGGCTTCGAGGATGGCGGCCACCACGGCGCGGCAGGTGTTGGGGTACTTCTGCGCGAACTCGCCCGTGGTACCGAGGGCCTTTTCGGGGTGGTCCTTCCAGATGTCCTGCGTGGTGACCGCGGTGATGCCGATGTTGTCCATGATGGCGCGGTGGTTCCACGGCTCGCCCACACAGAAGCCGTCCATGTTGCCCACGCGCATGTTGGCCACCATCTGCGGCGGCGGCACGGTGATGATCTTGCTGTCCCTCAATGGCTGGATGCCGGCCGACGCGAGCCAGTAGTAAAGCCACATGGCGTGCGTGCCGGTGGGGAAGGTCTGGGCGAATGTGTATTCGCGCTTTTCGGTGGCCATGAGCTTGGCCAGGCTGGCGGCATCCACCGCGCCCTTGTCGGCCAGCTTCTTTGATAGCGTGATGGCCTGCCCGTTGTGGTTCAGGTTCATCAGGATCGCCATGTCTTTCTTGGGGCCTGCGGTGCCCAGGTGCACGCCGTAGATCAGGCCCCAGAGCACGTGCGCCATGTCGAGTTCGCCATTGACGAGCTTGTCGCGCACGCCGGGCCAGCTCGCCTCCTTGGTCGGGATGATCTTCACGCCGTACTTCTGGTCGATGCCCAGCACAGAGGCCATCACCACGCTGGCGCAATCGGTCAGCGGGATGAAGCCGATCTTCACTTCCTTCTTTTCGGGAGCGTCGGAGCCGGCTGCGTACACAGGCAGGCGACCGAGGCCCGCGAAGAGGGCGGCGCCGGCCGCGCCTTGCTTGATCAGCTCGCGCCGGGTCGGGTGGGCGGCGGCGTGGTTGTCGGGCTTCTGCGCTGCGGTCATGGGTCAGCTCCTGTGTTGAATGAAGAATCCAAGGCCCCAAAGCACAACGGCGCCCATTTCCAGGCCCGCGCGAGGCGCGCGTCGGAAATGGACGCCGTTGTCCGTGTCTGGGGAGACGTGCCGGGAGCCGACCGCCGTTGGCCTGCCACCGTGTGGTGAACTCAATGCAGGGACCGTGCCAGCCGCAATCGCTTTTGTAACCCGTTGATTTGATTCAACTGCCCGCGCAAGGCAGGGCCGGTATTGGTGCGTTGGCCTGATTTTGTGCACCGCAGCAGTGCGCTCAACGAGGGGGCAGCACCTCGGCCATCGAGAGCACCGCCTCGGCCACGTCCACCAGCCGCCGGTTCTGGTTCATGGCCATCTGCCGCAGTGTCTTGTGGGCCTCGGCCTCGCTCAATTGGCGGTGTGCCATCAGCAGGCCCTTGGCGCGTTCGATGAGTCGTCGCTCATTGAGGCTGGCGCGCACCGCCTCGAGCTCGTCGCCCATGGCCTGAAGGCGGCGCGCCTGGGCGTTCACGAGTTCGAGTACCGAGCGATCCAGTGGCAGGCCGAAACCCTGCGGGGCGGCGGGCGCGGCGTGGGGGTCCGCCGGCGCCAGATAGAACACCAGTGGGTCGGGTGCGGGTTGGCTGGCCAGCGCGCCGAAGGTGGCCAGTTCGGCCTGGGCGTGGGCGATCTTTTCGCTGCACAGGCTTCGCAGGTCGGTGGTGAGGCGCTCCTCGACGTGTTTCATGCCGTCGATGCGTGCACTGCAGGCGTCGAACCAGGTCTGGCTGAGCTCGGGCTTGAGCGCAGCGCCGTGCGCGGCGGTGCACAGCACACGGCGCAGCCGCTCCAGCTCGGCCACGGAAGCGCTGGCATGCTGTGCCGTGAACAGGGCGTGGACATCGGGTGGGGCGAAGGCAGCGAACACCTCGAGGCAGCGCTCCTGCGATTCGATCAGGTGCAACAGCCGTTGCTGCTCGGTGGCATCCGCCTGGCCGCGCGCGAACAGCGCCGCACCCAGCGCGCGCTCCTGGCCCGCGAACTCCTTGCCCTGCATGAAGTTGAACTGCGCCACCAGCCGGCGCGAGACCTCCGGGTCGGTGGCGCTGTCGGCGGCTTCGAAAACCACCGCCAGCAGGGCCGCGATCAGGCGCACGAACGCTTCGGTGGCGCGCGTGGTGTCCCAGCCGTCACCGAGCAGGCAATCGCGCAACGCCTCCAGGCCATCCAGCCCCTGCCACACATAGGCGATGCGGCTGAACAGGCGCGCGCCGTGGCCGGCCTGCGCGGCGCTGATGTCCAGCCTTTCAAACTGGGCGCGCCACTCGGCCTCGACCTGGCGCGATGCCACCAGCTGCGCCAGCCGTGCCTCGGTAAAGCGCGTGCCCTGCGAGGCCAGCACCATGTTGGTCAACCCGCGCTCGCGTTGCAGGCTGTGCACCAGCCGCGCGGTCACGTCGACCAGGTTGGCGGTGAACGCCAGGCGCTGCAGGCCATCGATCTCGCAGCGTTTGGCGGCCAACAGAAAGTCCAGGCCCGTCTTCATTCCTCTTCCACCCGGTTCGGCATCTCCCTGGCAGGTGAGCAACAAGCGTGCCGCGCTTACACTCCCGCCCCTCATGCGAATCCTCGGCATCGAATCTTCTTGTGACGAAACGGGTGTGGCCCTGGTGGACGCCAGCGGTCACGCGGTGCCGCGTCTGCTCGGCCATGCCTTGCACAGCCAGATCGAGATGCACCAGGCCTACGGCGGCGTGGTGCCCGAGCTAGCCAGCCGGGACCACATCCGTCGCGTACTCCCGCTCACCGACGCGGTGCTGCAACAGGCTGGTCTGGGGCTGGACGCGATCGACGCCGTGGCCTGCACGCGCGGCCCGGGTCTGGCGGGCGCGCTGCTGGTGGGCACGGGCGTGGCACACGCGCTCGGCTTGGCGCTGGGCAGGCCCGTGATCGGCGTGCACCACCTCGAAGGGCACTTGCTGTCGCCGTTCCTGAGCGCTGACCCGCCCGAGTTTCCCTTCGTGGCGCTCCTGGTTTCGGGCGGGCACACGCAACTGATGCGGGTGGACGGTGTGGGCCGCTACGAGCTGCTGGGTGAAACCATCGACGATGCGGCCGGCGAGGCGTTCGACAAATCGGCCAAGCTGCTGGGCCTGGGCTACCCGGGCGGGCCGGCGCTGGCGCGGCTGGCGGAGCAGGGCAGCGATGTGGCCTGGAAGTTTCCCCGGCCGTTGCTGCACAGCGGTGATCTGGATTTCTCCTTCGCTGGCCTCAAGACCGCGGTGCTCACGCAGGTGAAACGTCTGGCGCACGCCGCGCCCGAAGGCCCGGCCACCACCCACCTGGCCGACCCGCTGACGCCGCAGGAAAAGGCCGATGTGGCCGCCAGCGTGCAGGCTGCCATCGTGGACGTCCTGGTGAAGAAGTCGCTGGCCGCCATCGACGCCACCGGTCTGCAGCGGCTGGTGGTGGCCGGCGGCGTGGGCGCCAACGCGCGGCTGCGCGCCCAGTTGAACGCGCAGGCCGCGCGCCGTGGGCTGCGCGTGCACTACCCCGAACTGGCGCTGTGTACCGACAACGGCGCCATGATCGCCCTGGCCGCCGGGCTGCGCGCCCAGGCCGGACTGCTGGACGTCCGAGAGCTCGCGGGGCGCTTCGATGTGGCGCCGCGTTGGCCGCTGGCCGACTTGTCTCGCGCCATGTGACAGCCAGTGCGTGAGGACCCTCGCCCGAGGCACGTCACACGCACCGGCGCTGGGTCGAAAGGCCACAATAATTATGAATTAAAGTGCTGTTCTGTCGCTTGTGCGACAGTCAAGCAGGGTGGCCCTCGGGCGGCCCGATGTTTCACCACGGAGTTGACCATGTCCCCCATTTCCCGTCGCCGCGGCCTGGCCGCGCTGGGCGCCGCCCTGTTGACCGCATCCGCTGTGCCCTTGGCGCAGGCCCAGTCCGCCCCCGCAGCGCCGCGCGGTGAGCCGATCCGCATCGCCATGATCGAAGGCTTGTCGGGCCCGTTTGCCAACACCGGCGAGGCGGTGTTTCGCAACCTGGTTTGGGCCACCGAACGCGTCAACGCGCGGGGTGGCGTGAAGCTGCCCGGTGGTGCGCGCCCCCTGCTGGTGGAGCGCTTCGACAGCAAGGGCCAGACCGAAGAGGCCTTGTCTGCGCTGCGCCTGGCGGTGGACCGCGGTATCGCCATCGTGGCCCAGGGCAATTCATCGGCCGCGGCCAGCGCCATCATCGAGGCGATCAACAAGCACAACGAGCGCGATCCGCAGCGCCGCCAGCTGTTCCTCAACTACTCGGCGGTCGACCCGGCACTCACCAACGAAAAGTGCAGCTTCTGGCACTTTCGCTTCGACGCCCACGCCGACATGCGCATGGCAGCGCTGATGGGTGTGCTGCGCGAGGACAAGGACTTGAAGCGCATCTACCTCATCGGGCAGGACTACAGCTTCGGCCAGGGCGTGCTGCGCGAGGCCCGTCGCCAGCTCGGTGCGCAGCGGCCGGACGTGCAGATCGTGGGCGACGAGCTGCACCCGATGGCGCGCGTGAAGGACTTTCTGCCCTACGCCACCAAGATCAAGGCCAGCGGCGCGCAGGCCGTGCTCACCGGCAACTGGGGCAACGACCTCACGCTGCTGGTGAAGGCCGCCCGCGAAGTGGGTTTCGACGGGCGCTTCTACACCTTCTATGGCAACGCACTGGGCGCGCCGGCAGCCATTGGTGATGCGGGCGTGGGCAAGGTGGTGGCGGTGGCCGACTGGTTCCCCAACGTGCCCACACCCGACAGCGAGGCCTTCTACCGCGCCTTTCGTGAGCGCTTCCCCAACCCGGCCGACGACTACGTGCACATGCGCATGCAGCTCATGATCGAGGCGCTCGCCCAGGCGATCGAGCGCGCGGGCAAGGTGGAGGCCGGTGCCATCGCCGCCGCGCTGGAGCGCGCCGACGTGACACTGGCCGGACAGCGCGGGCGCATGCGCGAGGGCGACCACCAGTTCCAGCAGCACCTGGCGGTGGCGGTCATGGAGCGCCAGGGTGCGCCCGGTGCGAAGTTCGACGTGGAGGGCTCGGGCTACGGTTTTCGCGTGATCCGCAACCTCACGCCGCAGCAGGCCGAGATGCCGCACACCTGTACGATGGCCCGATACTGACAACGACGGAGTGCGGTGATGCGTGAGGTGGTGGCGGGCCTGCAGGGCTCGCGCATTCGGGAAGTGGCCAACGAGGGCATCGGCCGCGAAGGCGTGCTGGCGTTCTGGTTCGGCGAGAGCGACGAGGTGACGCCCGAGCCGATCCGCGCTGCGGCCGTCGCGTCGCTGCAGGCCGGTGAAACCTTCTATGCACACAACCTGGGCCTGCCCGAGCTGCGTCAGGCCATCGCCGGCTACACCGAGCGCCTGCACCCGGGCCGCGGCGCGGCGCATTGGTTCGAACGCATCGCCGTCACCTCGGGTGGCGTCAACGGGCTCATGCTGGCGACGCAGGCGCTGGTCGACGCGGGCGACGAGGTGGTGGTGCTCACCCCCGCCTGGCCCAATCTGGTGGCGCAGCCGCAGATCATGGGGGGGCGCGTGCGCACGGTGTCGCTGGTGCCGCGCGCCGGCGCCTGGACACTGGACCTCGATGCCCTGTGTGCGGCCATCACGCCGGCAACGCGGGTACTGATCATCAACGCGCCGGCCAACCCCACGGGCTTCACGCTCGCAGCCGATCAGCAGCGAGCCATCCTCGAGCACTGCCGCACCACCGGCACCTGGATCGTGGCCGACGAGGTCTACGAACGCCTGTATTTCGAGGCCGACACCTTGAATGGCGCTGCCCCGAGCTTCCTGGACGTGGCCGAGCCCGAAGACCGGCTGATCGTGGCCCACAGCTTCTCCAAGAGCTTCCTCATGACCGGCTGGCGCCTGGGCTGGCTGGTGTTGCCACCGGCCTTGACCGAGCCGGTCGGCAAGCTGATCGAGTTCAACACCTCGTGCGCGCCGGTGTTCGTGCAGCGTGGCGCGGTGGCCGCCATTGCCCACGGCGACGCCGTGACCCCCGCGCTGGTGGCTCACCTGCGACGCTGCCGCGACACCCTGGTGCCGCTGTTGCAGGCACTGCCCGGGTTGGAGCTGGCCACGCCACGCGCCGGCATGTACGCCTTTTTCCGGTTGTCCGGGCAGGCCGATTGCCTGGAAACGGCCAAGCGCCTGGTGCGCGAGGCCGGCCTCGGGCTGGCCCCGGGCAGCGCCTTCGGGGCTGAAGCCACGGGATGGCTGCGCTGGTGTTTTGCCAGCCGTGACACGGCGCGCCTGGTCGAGGGCGTGGAGCGCCTGAAGGGCTGGCTGGCGACGGCCCGTTGAGCGGCAGCCCCCCGCCAGGCCGATTCGGCTAGAATGTCGGGTTGCCGTTGCACTCGCAGTGGCAGTTCACGCCCGTCGCGGCAGGTCGAACCAACGGTTGGCCGTCGCTGCAGCGGGACGCAAGTCCACAGGAAACAGAAATGATTGCTCAACAAGCCAAGGCGGATGTCATTGCCGCCAATGCCCGTGCCGCCCACGACACCGGCAGCCCCGAAGTCCAGGTCGCGCTGCTGACCGCCCGGATCAACGAACTCACCCCCCACTTCAAGACGCACGCCAAGGACCACCACGGCCGTCGCGGCCTGCTGCGCATGGTGAGCCGCCGCCGCAAGCTGCTCGACTACCTCAAGGCCAAGGATGCCGACCGCTACCTGGCCCTGATCCAGAAACTGGGCCTGCGCAAGTAATTTGAGCCGGGTGTGCCCACGCGGAAAGCCTGAGTTGGTTCGCTGGCTCGGGCTTTTTGCGTTCTGCGCACCGGTTCGCTGAAGTCCGGAGTTCACACACCGAGCGAAGCTGTGTCATTCCAAAGGGGTTGCGTGCAACGCAGCGTCTCTGGAATGGCATCGTGTTCTGGGTGCGTTCTCCGGGAAGGTGCAGACAACTGCACGCCATGCCGCCCGAAGAAGCGGGCGGCGAACAGGAGATGAACCCATGAGCATGTTCAACAAAGTCACCAAGACCTTCCAGTGGGGCCAGCACACGGTCACCATGGAAACCGGCGAGATCGCCCGCCAGTCCACCGGCGCCGTGCTGCTCGACATGGACGGCACCGTGGTGCTGGCCACCGTCGTGGCCCGCAAGGAAGCCAAGGCCGGCCAGGACTTCTTCCCGCTGACCGTTGACTACATCGAGAAGACGTACGCGGCCGGCAAGATCCCCGGCAGCTTCTTCAAGCGCGAAGGCCGCCCGAGCGAGCTGGAGACGCTGACCAGCCGCCTGATCGATCGCCCGATTCGCCCGCTGTTTCCCGAAGGCTTCTTCAACGAAGTGCAGGTGGTCATCCACACGCTGTCGCTGAACCCTGAAGTCGACGCCGATATCGCCGCGATGATCGCGACCTCGGCCGCGCTGTCGGTCTCCGGCATCCCGTTCAACGGCCCGATCGGTGCCGCGCGCGTGGGCTACATCAACGGCCAGTACGTGCTGAACCCTGGTCAGACCGAGCGCCAGAATTCGCAGATGGATCTCGTGGTCGCCGGCACGCAGGCCGCGGTGCTGATGGTCGAGTCCGAGGCCGAGCAACTCTCCGAAGAGATCATGCTGGGTGCGGTGGTGTTCGGCCACGAGCAGGGCAACATCGCGATCAACGCCATCAACGAGCTGGTGCGCGAGGCTGGCAAGCCCGAGTGGACCTGGGAAGCCCCGGCGCGCGATGAGGCGCTGATCGCCAAGGTCGCTGAACTGGGTGAAGGCAAGCTGCGCGCGGCCTACCAGATCCGCAACAAGCAGGCCCGCACCCAGGCTTGTCGTGAGGCCTACGCCGCCGTGATGGACGGCCTCAAGGCCGCCGGTGTCGAGTTCGACAGCGTCAAGGTCGAAGGCCTGCTGTTCGACATCGAAGCGCGCATCGTGCGCGGCCAGATCCTGGCCGGCGAGCCGCGCATCGACGGCCGCGACACGCGCACCGTGCGCAACATCGAGATCCGCAACGGCGTGCTGCCGCGTACCCACGGGTCGGCGCTGTTCACCCGCGGCGAAACCCAGGCCCTGGTGATCGCCACGCTCGGCACCGACCGCGACGCGCAGAAGATCGACGCACTCGCTGGCGAGTTCGAAGACCGCTTCATGCTCCACTACAACATGCCGCCCTTCGCCACCGGCGAAACGGGCCGTGTGGGCAGCCCCAAGCGCCGCGAGATCGGCCACGGCCGTCTGGCCAAGCGGGCCCTGGTGGCCTGCCTGCCCAGCAAGGAAGAGTTCCCCTACACCATCCGTGTGGTGTCCGAGATCACCGAGTCCAACGGCTCCTCGTCGATGGCTTCCGTCTGTGGCGGCTGCCTGGCGCTGATGGACGCAGGCGTGCCGATGAAGGCGCACGTGGCCGGCATCGCCATGGGCCTCATCAAGGACGCCAACCGCTTTGCCGTGCTGACCGACATCCTCGGTGACGAGGACCACCTCGGCGACATGGACTTCAAGGTGGCCGGCACCACCAACGGCATCACCGCCCTGCAGATGGACATCAAGATCCAGGGCATCACCAAGGAAATCATGCAGGTCGCGCTGGCGCAGGCCAAGGAAGCGCGCATGCACATCCTGGGCAAGATGCAGGAAGCCATGGGCGAGGCCAAGACCGAGATCTCCAGCTTCGCGCCCAAGCTGTACACGATGAAGATCAATCCCGAGAAGATCCGCGACGTGATCGGCAAGGGCGGTGCCGTGATCCGCGCGCTGACCGAAGAAACCGGCACGCAGATCAACATCGACGAAGACGGCACCATCACCATCGCCTCCACCGATTCGGCCAAGGCCGACGAGGCCAAGCGCCGTATCGAACAGATCACGGCAGAGGTGGAAGTGGGCAAGGTCTACGAAGGCCCGGTCACCAAGATCCTGGACTTCGGAGCCCTGGTCAACCTGCTGCCCGGCAAGGACGGCCTGCTGCACATCAGCCAGATCGCGCACGAACGCGTCGAGAAGGTCACGGACTACCTGTCGGAAGGCCAGATCGTGAAGGTCAAGGTGCTCGAGACCGACGAAAAGGGCCGCGTCAAGCTGTCGATGAAGGCGCTGCTGGAGCGCAACGGTGGTGGCGATCGCGCATCGGCCGAAGCCGCCGCCCAGCAGCAACAACAGCAGCAGTAAGGCGCGCCCCGACATGCCGAGCATGCAGGTCGTTGAGATCGGCGCCTACGGTGGCCCCGAGGTGCTTCGCCTGGCCGAGCGCGAGCGCCCGCTTGCAGGCGCGGGCGAAGTGCTGATCCGCGTCAGCGCGTCGGGTGTCAACCGACCCGACGTGCTGCAACGCACCGGCAACTACCCGGTGCCACCGGGCGCGTCCGACATACCGGGCCTTGAAGTGGCCGGCGTCATCGAATCCGGTGATCTTGCTGCCATGGCCGAGGCCGGGCTGAAGCCGGGCGATCGTGTGTGCGCATTGGTGGCGGGCGGGGGTTATGCGCAGTGGTGCGTGGCGCCTGTGGACCAGTGCCTGCCGGTGCCGCAGGGCCTGGACGATCTGGCCGCTGCCTCGCTGCCCGAGACCTTCTTCACCGTCTGGAGCAACGTGTTCGACCGCGGGCGCTTGCAGCCCGGCGAGACCTTGCTCGTGCAGGGCGGCACCAGTGGCATCGGTGTCACCGCGATCCAGATGGCCAAGGCCATGGGCGCGGTGGTCATCGCGACCGCTGGCAGCGACGAAAAATGCGCGGCCTGTAAGGCGCTGGGCGCCGACCATGCGATCAACTACCGCACGCAGGACTTCGTTGCCGCGGTGGCCGACATCACCGGCGGACGCGGGGTCGATGTGATTCTCGACATGGTCGCCGGCAGCTACGTGGCGCGCGAGATCGACTGTCTGGCCGAGGATGGCCGGTTGGTCATCATCGCGGTGCAGGGCGGTGTGAAGGCCGAGTTCAACGCCGGCCTGGTGCTGCGCCGCCGCCTCACCATCACCGGTTCCACCTTGCGCCCGCGCCCGGTGGCCTTCAAGGCCGCCATCGCCCGCTCGCTGCGCGAGCACGTCTGGCCACTACTCGCGGCGGGCACGATCAAGCCGGTGATCCACCAGGTGTTCGCGCCCGCGCAAGCGGCCGACGCCCACGCGCTCATGGAGTCGAATCGCCACATCGGCAAGCTGATGCTGCGTTGGTCATGACGATGAAAAAACTCATTGCCGGCAACTGGAAGATGAACGGCGGCCTGGCCGCCAATGAGGCGCTGCTGCGTGCGCTGCTCGCGCAGATCGGCACGCCCGCCGCCGAGGTGGCGGTGTGCGCGCCGGCCCCCTACCTTGCGCAGTTGCAGTCGCTGCTGCACGGCAGCGCCATCGCCTGGGGTGCCCAGGACGTTTCCGCGCACGAGCAGGGTGCCTACACCGGCGAAGTGGCGGTGGGCATGCTCCGTGATTTCGGTTGCCGGTATGCCATCGTGGGCCACTCCGAGCGCCGCCAGTACCACGGCGAGACCGATGCGCTGGTGGCGGCCAAGGCGCAACGTGCGCTCGCCGGTGGCGTCACGCCCATTGTCTGTGTGGGCGAAACGCTGGCCGAGCGCGAGGTCGGGCAGACCGAGGCCGTGGTGAAGCGCCAGCTGGCCGCCGTGATCCACGCCGTGGCCCATTGCACGAGCGAGATCGTGGTCGCCTACGAGCCTGTGTGGGCGATCGGCACTGGCAAGACCGCCACGCCCGAACAGGCGCAGCAGGTGCATGCGGTGTTGCGCGCGCAACTGGCTGCAGCCACGGCGCACCCCGAGCGCGTGCGCATCCTCTATGGTGGCAGCATGAATGCGGCCAACGCCGCCAGCCTGTTGACGCAGCCCGATATCGACGGCGGCCTCATCGGCGGCGCGTCGCTCAAGGCACCTGACTTTCTGCAGATCGTCGCGGCCGCCCACTGATTCAGAACCTTCAGCAGCGGCGCGCTCCGCTTGCACGGAAACCCGGAGAAATCGATGAACTTCCTGTTGACCCTCCTGCTCGTGGTGCAGATCCTGGCTGCGCTGGGCATGATCGGCCTCATCCTCATGCAACACGGAAAGGGTGCTGATGCCGGCGCCGCCTTTGGCGGCGGCGGTGCCGGCTCTGCCAGCCTGTTTGGCGCCTCGGGCGGCGCGAACTTCCTGTCGCGCACCACGGCCGTGCTGGCTGCGGTGTTCCTGTCCTGCACACTGGGCCTGGCCTACTTCGGCAACTTGCGTGAAGCGCCCAGCTCGGGCAGCGTGCTTGAATCGGTGCCGGCCACGCCCGCGCAACAGATTCCCGCAGACGTGCCCACGCCCGCGCCCGCACAAGGCGCGCCGGCCCAGGGTGCGCCGGCCACTGCCCCGGCGGGCGCTGGTCAGATTCCTTCGCAGTGAACATGAAGCGTCCCTTGCCGCATGCTGACGCAGGCGGTACGGGCGCTTCAAAAAAGGGCGAAGACCTCCTCGAACGAGGGGGTGTTTCAGGGTAAACTCCCTGGGTTGTCGCGATTGCTCACTCAAGCCTCGTGAGCATGGCAACGCAGACCCAAGCCGACGTGGTGAAATTGGTAGACACGCTATCTTGAGGGGGTAGTGGCGAAAGCTGTGCGAGTTCGAGTCTCGCCGTCGGCACCAGATCGTTGAAAGCCCGGCCAGCAGGCCCGGCTTATGGAACCGACCCACGATGAGCCTAGACCAGTACCTCCCCGTGCTTCTGTTCATCCTTGTGGGTATCGCGGTAGGCGTCATCCCGCAGGTACTCGGCTACATCCTCGGCCCCAACTTGCCGGACGCCGAGAAAAATTCCCCCTACGAATGCGGCTTCGAAGCCTTCGAGGACGCTCGCATGAAGTTCGATGTGCGCTACTACCTGGTGGCCATCCTCTTCATCCTGTTCGATCTCGAGATCGCCTTCCTCATTCCCTGGGCGGTGGCCTTCACCGACATCGGTCTCACGGGTTTCGTGGCCGGCGTGGTGTTCCTGGCCATCCTCACCGTGGGCTTCGCCTACGAGTGGAAAAAGGGCGCGCTCGACTGGGAATGAACCCGTGCCCGCGCCGCGGGCATACCGGAGCTTCGCATGATTGAAGGTGTCTTCAAGGAAGGTTTCGTCACCACCAGCTACGACGCGGTGGTGAACTGGGCCAAGACCGGCTCGCTCTGGCCCATGACCTTCGGTCTGGCCTGCTGCGCGGTCGAGATGATGCACGCGGCCGCCGCGCGCTACGACATCGGCCGCTTCGGCTCCGAGGTGTTCCGCGCCAGCCCGCGCCAGTCCGATCTGATGATCGTGGCCGGCACGTTGTGCAACAAGATGGCGCCGGCCCTGCGCAAGGTCTACGACCAGATGGCCGAGCCGCGCTGGGTGCTCTCGATGGGGTCCTGCGCCAACGGTGGCGGCTATTACCACTACAGCTATTCCGTCGTGCGGGGCTGCGACCGCATCGTGCCGGTGGATGTCTACGTGCCCGGCTGCCCACCCACCGCCGAGGCCCTGTTGTACGGAATCATTCAGCTGCAGCAGAAGATCCGCCGCACCCAGACGATCGCGCGCGCCTGAGAAGCACCATGACCGAACACGCCACCGCTCCTCACGCCATTGCGCCCGACCACTTGCGCCAACGCCTGGCCGATTTGCTGGGCGAACATGCCCGCTCGGTTGAGCTGTCCCGCGGCGAGGTCACTGTCACCGTGGGTGCCGATGGCTACCTGTTTGTGATGCAGACGCTGCGCGACGCGCCCGAGGCGCGTTTCGAACAGTTGCTCGATCTCTGCGGTGTGGACTACCGCGACCACGGCGACGGCCGCTGGGAGGGCGCACGCTTCGCGGCCGTGTCCCACCTGCTGTCGGTGAGCCTGAACCAGCGCGTGCGCGTGCGCGTTTTCTGCTCGGACGACGATTTCCCTGTGCTGCCGACCGTCACGGCGCTGTGGAACAGCGCCAACTGGTACGAGCGCGAGGCCTTCGATCTCTTCGGCATTGTCTTCGAGGGGCACGCCGACTTGCGTCGCATCCTCACCGACTACGGCTTCATCGGCCACCCCTTCCGCAAGGACTTCCCGCTCTCGGGCCACGTCGAGATGCGCTACGACGCCGAGCGCCAGCGCGTCATCTACGAGCCCGTGACGATCGAGCCGCGCGAGATCACGCCGCGCGTGATTCGCGAGGACAACTACGGCGGCCTGCACTGAAGGCGCGGGGCGAACCGACATGGCAGAGATCAAGAACTACACCCTGAACTTCGGCCCGCAGCACCCGGCCGCGCACGGCGTGCTGCGCCTGGTGCTCGAACTCGACGGTGAGGTCGTGCAACGCGCCGATCCGCACATCGGCCTGCTGCACCGCGCGACCGAAAAGCTCGCCGAGCACAAGACCTTCATCCAGTCGCTGCCCTACATGGACCGTCTCGACTACGTGTCCATGATGTGCAACGAGCACGCCTACTGCCTGGCCATCGAGAAGCTGCTGGGCATCGAGGTGCCCATCCGCGCGCAGTACATCCGCGTGATGTTCAGCGAGATCACCCGCCTGCTCAACCACCTGATGTGGCTGGGCTCGCACGGCAACGACTGCGGCAGCTCCACCATCCTCATCTACGCCTTCCGCGAGCGCGAAGACCTGTTCGACATGTACGAGGCGGTTTCGGGCGCGCGCATGCACGCGGCCTACTTCCGCCCCGGCGGCGTCTACCGCGACCTGCCCGACACCATGCCGCAGTACCAGGCGAGCAAGGTGCGCAACCAGCGCGCGATCGACGAGATGAACCAGAACCGCCGGGGTTCGCTGCTCGACTTCATCGACGACTTCACCCAGCGCTTCCCGACCTACCTCGACGAGTACCACACGCTGCTCACCGACAACCGCATCTGGAAGCAACGCACCGTGGGCATCGGCGTGGTGTCGCCCGAGCGCGCACTGAATCTCGGCATGACCGGTCCGATGCTGCGCGGCTCCGGCATCGCCTGGGACTTGCGCAAGAAGCAGCCGTACGACGTCTACGACCGCATGGAATTCGACATTCCGGTGGGCAAGACCGGCGACACCTACGATCGCTACCTGGTGCGCATGGAAGAGTTGAAGCAGTCCAACCGCATCATCAAGCAGTGCGTGGACTGGCTGCGGGCCAACCCGGGTCCGGTGATCACCGACAACCACAAGGTCGCGCCGCCCGCCCGTGAGGCGATGAAGACCAACATGGAAGAGCTGATCCACCACTTCAAGCTCTTCACCGAAGGCTTCCACGTGCCCGAGGGTGAGGCCTACGCCGCCGTCGAACACCCCAAGGGCGAGTTCGGTATCTATCTGGTGAGTGACGGTGCCAACAAGCCGTACCGCCTGAAGATCCGCGCACCCGGCTTTGCCCACCTGGCCGCGCTCGACGAAATGGCGCGCGGCCACATGCTGGCCGATGCGGTCGCCATCATCGGCACCATGGACATCGTCTTCGGGGAGATCGACCGATGAACCCTCCCGCGCCCACCGCCATGCAGTTCTCTGCCTCCACCATCGCGCGCTTCGACCGCGAGGTCGCCAAGTACCCGCCCGAGCAGCGCATCTCGGCCGTCATGGCCTGCTTGTCGATCATCCAGCAGGAGCAAGGCTGGGTGAGCACCGAGGCCGAGGCCGCGCTGGCCGCCTACATCGGCGTCGAGCCGATCGCGGTGCACGAGGTCACGACCTTCTACAACATGTACAACCAGCGGCCGGTGGGCAAGTTCAAGCTCAACGTCTGCACCAACCTGCCGTGCCAGCTGCGCGATGGCCAGAAGGCGCTGCACTACCTGGAAGGCAAGCTGGGCGTGCACATGGGCGAGACCACGGCCGATGGCCTGTTCACCCTGCAGCAGAGCGAGTGCCTGGGCGCCTGCGCCGATGCGCCGGTGATGCTGGTGAACGACCGCCACATGTGCAGCTTCATGAGCCACGACAAGCTCGACCAGCTGGTCGACGGCCTGCGTGCCGCGGAGGGCAAAGCCTGATGAACGCCGAACAGATCATTGGCCAGTTCGCCGCCACCGGCGTGCAGACCTGCTTCCATGGCCGCCACATCAACCCGCAGATCTACGCCGACCTGAACGGGCGCAACTGGTCGCTCAAGGACTACGAAGCGCGTGGCGGCTACCAGGCGCTGCGCAAGATCCTGGGCAAGGACGGCGGCGAAGGGCTCACGCAGGATCAGGTGATCGCCACCGTCAAGGAATCGGCCCTGCGCGGTCGCGGCGGCGCGGGCTTCCCCAGCGGCCTGAAGTGGAGCTTCATGCCGCGTCAGTTCCCGGGCCAGAAGTACCTCGTCTGCAACTCCGACGAAGGCGAGCCGGGCACCTGCAAGGACCGCGACATCCTCATGTACAACCCGCACATCGTCATCGAAGGCATGGCGATCGCGGCGTACGCCATGGGCATCAGCGTGGGCTACAACTACATCCACGGCGAGATCTTCGAGGTGTATGAACGCTTCGAGGCCGCGCTGGAGGAGGCGAGGGCGGCTGGCCTGCTGGGCGACAACATCCTCGGCTCGGGCTTCAGCTTCCAGTTGCACGCCCATCACGGCTTTGGCGCCTATATCTGCGGCGAAGAAACCGCGCTGCTGGAATCGCTCGAAGGCAAGAAGGGTCAGCCGCGCTTCAAGCCGCCGTTCCCCGCGAGCTTCGGCCTCTACGGCAAGCCGACCACCATCAACAACACCGAAACCTTCGCGGCGGTGCCCTGGATCATCCGCAACGGCGGCCAGGCCTACCTCGAGATCGGCAAGCCCAACAACGGCGGCACCAAGATCTTCTCGGTCAGCGGCGACGTCGAGATGCCCGGCAACTTCGAGATCCCGCTCGGCACCCCGTTCAGCAAGCTGCTCGAACTCGCGGGCGGCGTGCGCAAGGGCCGCCAGCTCAAGGCCGTGATCCCCGGCGGCTCGTCGGCGCCGGTGCTGCCCGCGCACATCATGATGGAATGCACGATGGACTACGACTCCATCGCCAAGGCCGGCTCCATGCTGGGCTCGGGCGCCGTCATCGTGATGGACGACTCGCGCGACATGGTCGAGTCGCTCAAGCGGCTGTCGTACTTCTACATGCACGAGAGCTGCGGCCAGTGCACCCCCTGCCGTGAAGGCACGGGCTGGCTCTGGCGCCTGGTCGACCGCATCGACCGCGGCCTGGGCAAGCCCGAAGACATGCAACTGCTCGACAATGTGGCCGAGAACATCATGGGCCGCACCATCTGCGCGCTGGGCGATGCCGCGGCGATGCCGGTGCGCGCCATGATCAAGCACTTCCGCCACGAGTTCGAAGCCCGCATCGCCGCCGCGCAAACCAAAGCGGCCGCGGCCTGAGCACGAGGAACACGGACATTCCCATGGTTGAAATCGAACTCGACGGCCAGAAGGTCGAAGTGCCCCCGGGCAGCATGGTCATGCATGCGGCCGAGAAGGCGGGCACCTACATCCCCCACTTCTGCTACCACAAGAAGCTCTCGATCGCGGCCAACTGCCGCATGTGCCTGGTCGAGGTGGAGAAGGCGCCCAAGCCCATGCCCGCCTGCGCCACGCCGGTCACGCAGGGCATGATCGTGCGCACCCAGAGCGAGAAAGCCGTCAAGGCGCAGAAGTCGGTGATGGAGTTCCTGCTCATCAACCACCCGCTCGACTGCCCGATCTGCGACCAGGGCGGCGAGTGCCAGCTGCAGGACCTGGCCGTGGGCTACGGCGGCTCCGGCTCGCGCTACCAGGAAGAAAAGCGCGTCGTCTTCCACAAGAACGTGGGCCCGCTGATCTCCATGGAGGAGATGAGCCGCTGCATCCACTGCACGCGCTGCGTGCGCTTCGGCCAGGAGATCGCCGGCGTGATGGAGCTCGGCATGAGCCATCGCGGCGAGCACGCCGAGATCGAGACCTTCGTCGGCAATTCGGTCGACTCCGAGCTCTCGGGCAACATGATCGACATCTGCCCCGTGGGCGCGCTCACCAGCAAGCCGTTCCGCTACAGCGCGCGCACCTGGGAACTCTCGCGCCGCAAGAGCGTGAGCCCGCACGATTCGACCGGCGCCAACCTCGTGGTGCAGGTCAAGAACCACCAGGTCATGCGCGTGGTGCCGCTCGAGAACGAAGCGGTCAACGAATGCTGGATCGCCGACCGCGACCGCTTCTCGTACGAAGCGCTCAACGGCCCCGACCGTCTCACGCAACCCATGCTCAAGCAGGGTGGCGAATGGAAGACGGTGGATTGGCAAACCGCGCTCGAATACGTGGCCCATGGCCTCAAGCAGATTCACGCCGAACACGGCGCCGGCAGCATCGGCCTGCTGGCCAGCCCGCACAGCACGTTGGAAGAGCTCGCCCTGGCGGGCGCGCTGGTGCGTGGGCTGGGCAGCGGCAATATCGACAGCCGCCTGCGCGCGGCCGATTTCGGCAACGCCGCCCCGGCGGGACGCGCCCGCTGGCTGGGTCTGCCGATCAGCGAACTCTCCACCTTGCAGCGCGTGCTGGTGATCGGCAGCAACCTCCGCAAGGACCACCCGCTGTTCGCGCAGCGCATCCGCCAGGCCGTGCGCCACGGCGGGCAACTGAGCGCCCTCGTGGCCACCGAGCCCGATTGGGCGATGAAGCTCAAGCACACTTTGCTGGCCGACAGCCGTCAGTGGGTCAGTGCGCTCGCGGGCATTGCTGCTGCGGTGGCCGCCGAGAAGGGCGTCAGCGCTCCGGTCGCGGCCGAGGTGAACGACAGCCACCGTGCCATCGCGGCGTCGCTGTTCGGCGGCGAACGCAAGGCCGTGCTGCTGGGCAATGCCGCAGCGCATCACGAGAAGGCGGCCAGCCTGCTCGCGCTCGCCAACTTCATTGCGCAGCACACGGGCGCCAAAGTCGGCTACCTCTCGGAGGCCGCCAACACCGTGGGGGCGCAGCTTATCGGCGCGGTGCCGGCGCAAGGTGGCCTCAATGCCGCGCAGATGCTCGGTGGCGAGGTCAAGGCCGCGCTGCTGCTCAACGTGGAAGCACAAGACACCGCGGCCGGGCTGGCCGGCCTGCAGAACGCAGGCATGGTGGTCACGCTCAGCCCGTTCAAGACCAACCTGGACGTGAGCGACGTGCTGCTGCCCATCGCGCCGTTCAGCGAAACCTCGGGCAGCTTCGTCAACGCCGAGGGCCGGCTGCAGAGCTTCCACGCCGTGGTGCGCCCGCTGGGCGACACCCGACCGGGCTGGAAGGTGCTGCGCGTCCTGGGCAACCTGCTCGGCCTGAACGGTTTCGACGCCGACTCTTCGCAGGCCGTGCTGGCACGCGCGCTGCCCGGCGTCGAGGCCGGTGCCGTGGTGCCGGCCGATCGCCTGGACAACAGCAGCGCCGCCGCCATCGACCTCACACCCGCCAAGGGCGTGCCCGCCGTGGCCTCCATCTACCAGCTCGACGCCCTGGTGCGCCGCGCGCCGGCACTGCAACTCACGGCCGATGCGCGCCGTGCGCGCGCCGAGGAAGGAGCCGCAGCGTGATCGACGCTTTCTATAACGGTGGCCTTGGCCTGATCAACGCGCCCTGGTGGAGCGCGGCGGCCTGGCCCGTCATCTGGAACC
>VFQP010001507.1_pt1 | contig 30914 bp, 38 predicted proteins | sample 3512351 | NCBI WGS metagenome assembly VFQP01 (sample SAMN10412372, study PRJNA504923) | tailings metagenome | isolation source: Relicate 1 Philex TSF1 revegetated site | place: Philippines: Tuba, Benguet | collected 2017-08-29
CGGCTGCAGCCAGGAGGGACTCGCGCGCCTCCTGCCGCGTCCTGCGGGGCCCTTGCCGCGGCGTCCTGGCGAGGATGGCCGTGCTGATGATCACGCCGACCGCCGAGCAGCTGCGCGACGAGCCCTTTCATCGCTCAGTGCACGCGTCCCGCCCCGAGTGTGTCTGACGCGAGTGCCCAGTTGTGCTGTCTGCTGTGTGTGGCGGGGGTGTTGGTGTGCCTGAGCTCTCGGCGATGAGGCGTGCTCGAGCGCCCCAACTGCGCTGGCCGCACTGCCGTGCTCTGCGTTGCGCAGTGCGAGCCAGCCTAGCGAGGCCGCGTATGCTGCTGTGTGTTATTCCGGCGATGGCGTTCGAGCATCTGGAGTGGACGCGCAGTTCTTGCACGCCGTCAACATCGCCGTGCGGCAGTGTCGTGGATGCGGGCCCTCCGGGACGCCCGTGATCCGCCAACGGGCACTCACGGAACGTGATACGGACCCGTGCTGGATCCTAGATGGCATCCAGACCACGCAAGCCTCCGTGGAGCGCTGTGCAGCGCGCTGTTCGATGCGTGCCTGGAGCGTGCGGACGATCACGGGCGCAACTGGCGCGGCTGGGAGCAGGGGATGCCCGCACCGCGCTGAGATGAGCAAGTGGCCTGCAGTCTGCACACGATTAGAGAGCGAGTGCACCTGACCCGCTCCTCCTGCTTCTGCGTGGGCATGTTTAGAGGACGAGTCCTCCCCATCGCACGCCGTCGACGCGCCACACGGGAGCCACACGGGCGATGCGCACCTCTTGCGGGCCCTGCATCATGCTGCGCCGCACCCCAGCGCCAGTGCGCCAGCATCGCGGCGTTGAGGCAGGAACCCTACTTTTGGACACCCCGCAACACACGACACAGCCATTCGCACCACGATGCTCGCGCGTCAGTCGCCGCGCAACTGCTGCAGCCGATCGCCGTCGCGTGTGCCGCCATCGCTCGTGTCCAGGAGCGACACCTCCTCCTCCTTGCTCGCACCGCTACTATCAGCCTCGCCGGCCCCGGTCAGCCGGAGGCAGCTCTGCCATCAGCGGCGTCTTCTTGGGCGCGGCGGCATCCTGGGTCCAGCACCCAGCGTGCCTGAGGCTGCCCGGGCCGAGGGCGCCGCAGCAGAGCCAGCAGCGGCGGAGGCCGTCAAGACCGTGCGCGTGCACTACGTGCGCCGCGACAAGCGCTACCAGGTGGGGGTCGTGACAGCCCTGACGCGGCACACAGGGCCTGCAGCAGCAGCATCACCACGGTCCCGAGCGCGCGCGATCCAGCCTCCCCACCTGCGCGTCCCCCGCCTCCCCCGCAGGGATGGGGCCTGCACATCTGGGGCGACGTGCAGGAGGCCACGGACTGGCAGAGGCCGCTGTGGCCAGTCGGGTGCGTGCCGAGCGCACCCCCCTTTCTCTGCGGATCTGCTGCGGAGCGCCGCGCTCTCGCCCACACCCCGCAGGGTGCCACACGCACCCTCACCAGCTCGCCTCTGGGAGCGTGTGCTCCACCCTCGGCCGCCAGCGAGGAGCAAGGCATGCTGCGCGCGTGCTCGCAGGTTCAACCAGGAGGACGGCGTGTGGTGGGAGGTGCCGCTGCGGCCCGGCGCGCGCTTCCTGGGCATGCTGGTGCACGCCGGAGAGAGCAAGTCCGCACGTGCGTGTGACCCTGCGGCGCCTTTGCCCTCACACCTTGACGCACAATACGAGCGCGGGCGGAGCAGACGTGCCCTCTTGTTGCGGCTGGGGCGTGCGCGCGCAGGCGCCGAGGTGCTGGTGGAGGAGCTGGGGCACGCCGGCGAGGTGCGAGGTTGCCTCATCAGGCAACGGCAGGCCCCTGCCGCGCACACTGCCGCTGGGGGGCGGTCCCTATGTCAGGCTTCGCGCCGTGACGGCACCAGCAGCGTTCGTTCTTTGTCTGCCCGCCCCGCGCCGCACCCGGCGGCCGCGCCACGCGCCTGACCGCCCCGGTCCTCCCGCCCATGCCCTGCATGAGGACGCAGGTGTGGCTGGCGGGTGACGAGCAGCACGCCTTCATGGGCTCGGCGCCCGACACGAGCCACCTGCCCGTGGGCACGCTGTCCAAGCAAGCCGCCACCTGGTGCGCCCACACCGTGCAGACTCCGCGCCCCCACCCCCTTGCGGGGCAAGGGCTCTGCCCTTGCGCGCGTGCCGCCGCGCTGGCTGCTGGAAGGGTGTCCCGGTGCTGGGGCTAGTCCGACCGCGCACGCTGACCAGGGCCTCTGAGGACATTGCGCTGGGCTGCCTTCCTCCGCCCACGCCAGCTGCGTGTCGTGCGAGAAAGCGGAGGTCGTTCCCCACGGTGCCCGCGCTGTGCCCGGCGGCCTGCGCAGGGTATCTGGCGACGTGATTGCGTGGCGGCACGACCTGGTGGACTACGCCGGGCCCCGGCGCTTTGTGCTGCACGCCAGCAAGCCCGCACACCTCTGGATCGACGGTGCGCGCGCGCACGCGCTCAACGGGGTGCGGCGGGGCGCGAGCCAGCGCGCACGGGGCGGGCGCAGCTGCTGCGGGCAAGCGGCGCGACGCTGGTGGATGCGCTCCGCCCCACCTCCTTGGCGCCTTGGTTGGGACGTGTGGGCGCGCACAGCACGCACCCTCGCCTCGCAAGCGAGGCTCGCAGCGGGGGCTCGCGGCTGGGGTGGAGGCCAGAGCTGCGACCCTGCCAACAGTTGGCCATACATGTATGCGCAATGCGGCGCAGGCACGGGCGTGCACGGCGCCGAGCAGACGTGGGAGCTGCAGCCCGCGTCCAACAAACTCCCACCCGAACTGGCCGCCAAGCACCCCTACCTGGCGGGCTGCTCGGCGCTGAGGGTGCCGCCAGAGGCGCTGCAGCAGGTGCGCGCGCGCTCAGTGGGAGGTGCTGGAAAGCGGTGCGGGGCGAGGCGAGGCGGGGAATGCACTCCGGCGACTTCAACCGCCGCCGCCGCTGCCAGCGGGCGAGCCCGCGCGCCTCCACACCTGCCCCCGGCGCGCTCGAGGTGGCTGGCGGGCTGCACCAAAGCGCGTGCGTGCCGCGCTGCCCTGCGCGCACGGTGGGCGTTTGCGCGCAGGTGTGGTCGCTGCTGCGCGGGCAGCTGGCCGTCAGCGTGCTGGACGGCGCCGGCGTGGTGCTGGACGCCACGGGCGTGCAGCTCCAGGGCGCGCTGGACGCGCACGCCTTTTACGAGGGCCCGCTCGGCGCATTCAAGGACCCCGGCACGCAGAAGCTCACCGTGGCGGGTGCGCGCGCGCGTTTTCGCTGCGCTTCCTGGCTTAGCGCTTGAACCGGGAATCAATCGCGTGGGCTCGCTGAGGCGCTGGGTGCGGCCAGGCGGGCCGCGTCTGAACGTCTCCACCCGGCGGGCTCTGGCCGTGGCACCAGAGGTGCAGCTCAGCCAGGCAGCAGCACAGGCGAAGAGTGTCGAGGGGGCGTGGGTGTTGGGTTGCTGTGCGCCTGCAGTGTGGGCGCCCACGGCGCAGTCGGTGGAGCTGCTGTGGTTCAAGTCGGCGCGCGGGGGGCAGGCCACGCCGCTGCCCATGCAGCCCAACGTGCTGGGGCCCGGCGTGTGGAGCGCGGAGCTGCCCGACGGCGCGCTGTGGACCTACTACAAGTACAGGTGAGGAGGGGGAGGGAAACAGTGTGGGGGGGGCTGCTTTGGGGGCCTTGAGCTGCCCGACGACGCGCTGTGGACCTACTACAAGTACAGGTGAGAAGGGGGAGGGAAGGGGAGGAGCACTAGCGGGGCACTGCGCCGCCTACGGCTGCCCCAGCATGCGCGAGCGAGGCGGTGTGCGTTGCCGGACGACGCGCTTTCGTGCCGTGGTCGTCTCCACGCCACGGGGTTGCTGCGTGCGCGCCCTGGACCACTGCTGGCTGCAGGGTGACGGTCTACTGCCCCTGGAGCCAGCGCGTGGAGGTGCGTTGAGCCACCGCCGGGGCGCTTCCTCGCTCACCCGCCTCCTATTGCCGCCAAGCACACGCAGAGTCACGCGTGCCCCTTGCCCCTCCCGGGGGATGCACGCCGGCAGCGGCGCGCCGCGGCCGTCGGCCTCCTCACGCCGGTGCCGCAATCGCACGCACGCGCGCCTGCTGTGCTCCCGTGAACGGTTTCCAGGTGTCGGAGGCCACGGACCCCTACTCGCGCAGCCTGGCGGCGGACGGCGACCGCTCCCAGGTTGTGCTGCCCGACCTGCTGCACCCCAGCCTGGTACGTTTTTCCACTAGTATACCTTGGAAAGCCGTGTGTCTGGGTGCTCGTGAGCAAGGCTGGGCCTCACCTCCTGCCCCTCCCACACACGCACACAGCGGCCCAGGGCCGGCCGCTCGCCGTGCCGCGTATGCTGGGTGTGAGGTGTCACAACAGCGGGACGTGCGGTGGTGGTCGTGTTGTGGTGCATGGCAGGTGCCCGAGGGTTGGCACACGCACCCGGTGCCCAGCATCAAGCGCTGGACCGACATCTCGCTCTACGAGCTGCACATCCGTGACTTCAGGTGCGCGCGGGTCCCCCCTCACGCCTGATTCGCCTTCTCTCGCCCTCACTGGACCTTGACGCGCTGGACAGCCCCACCACCAACGCGGCGTGTGTTGCGCGTGGGCTTGGGGCTGGGCGCCGCAGCGGCCAGGACAGACCTAGAGGTTTCTTCACCTTTTCCTGTCCTTTCCGTTCCTTTTGCTTTCTTGCGCAGCTCCCAGGACGAGACGGTCAAGCCCGAGCTGCGCGGCAAGTACCTGGCGTTCGTGCCCGAGGCGGCGCCGGCGGCGGGCGGCACCACGTCGGGCCTGGCGCACCTGGCCAGCCTCCGCGAGGTGCGTGCTCCACGCTGGCGTTGACCGGCACCCTGAGTGTGTGCGGCTTGGTGAGCCTGGCCAGCCTGCGCGAGGTGCGTCTGGGGATGACACCCTTGCTGGCCGCACTGACTCACCTAACGCACCTGGCCACGCTTCGCCCCACGCATCCAGACACGGGCAGCCTGCCATGCTCTGCTCCAGCCCCGCTGGCGGGCGTGGACGCAGCTAGCTGCACCTCGGCGAGCAAGCGACGCTTGCGCGAGTGTCGGCGGCGCTGAGCAGCACGCCGCCGCCTCTCGCTCCCGCCGATTGGGCAGCTGCTGTGCCGCCGCGCGCCACCGTCCTGCCGCTGCCCTCCTCTGGCGGTTGGGTTGGTTGGGCGTGCAGGCGGGCCTCAACCACCTGCACCTGCTGCCCACATACGACGGCGGCAGCGTGCCCGAGCGGGCAGAGAACCAAATGCAGGTCGAGGTGAGCCCAGCTTCCGCGTCGGGAATGGCCCGTCTCCTCAGCCGCAGCATCTAGATTTCTTGCCGTGGACGTGTGAGGCCCCTCTAAGCCCGGACAGCATGCCCGCCATCGTCGTGGTGCAGGAGGACCTGAGCGCCTACCCTCCCGACAGCGAGGCGCAGCAGGCGGCGGTGCTGCGGGTGGCCGACCACGACGCCTTCAACTGGCTGTACGACCCCGTGAGTCTTGCCGAGCGTGCCTCCTCCTCCTCCCACCCGCGCCTGAGGCATCTGCACACCGCCTGCGGGTGTCAGCAGCACGCCGTGGCGAGGCATGGCGCAGCTGCGACCCCCCCCGCTGCCGCGCGGCGCGTGCGGCAGGCGCGGCTCCTGCGTCTGTCACCATGGCGTTAGGGTGCCCGCCGCGTGCCCTGCGTGTGCGCCTGCGCAGGTGCACTACGGCGTGCCGGACGGGTCGTATGCCACCGACCCCGATGGAGTGGCCAGGTGCGCAATGGCCCAACCTCCCCCGCACGCTCTCTCGAGTGGAGAGGGGTCGTCACGCGCGTCGGGTGTCACCTGCGGCCCACACCTGTGGCCGTCGTGCTTTTTTCGCCGCCACCTGACCGGGCTCGCTACTGCTCGTTCCTGAGCACCTCGAGCTCCTTGGTTGGGTTGCGTGCGTGCGGCTGCAGGATCGTCGAGTTCCGGCGCATGGTGCAGGCGCTGCACCTGCAGGGCTGGCGCGTGGTGCTGGACGTCGTGTACAACCACACGTTCGCCTCGGGCCCGCACAGCAAGTGAGGCGGTACAAGGAACCAGAGCGGGCCGCGCGCCGCGCAGCCCTTGGGCCCTTTCGTCACCCCAGCCAGCTGCTGATATGCCTCGCCTCCGAGCGCCTGCACCGGGCAGGTGCCCCCTCCTGCAGGCGCCAGCAGTTGTGCGGCGCCAGTCACGCGGGCCTGAGCCGTGCTGCGCCCGTGCTGTGCCAGGTACTCGGTGCTGGACAAGATTGTGCCGGGCTACTACCACCGCCGCTTTGAGGACGGCGAGATGTGCCACTCCACCTGCTGCAACAACGTGAGCCCTCCCAAGGGTTGGGGTCAGGGCGGCGGCGTGTGGGGGCGCTTTTGTGGGGCGCGCCGTCGTGTTGCTGTGCTACAGGCATGCCAGGGCTGGGCAGCGCCGCCCCGGTGCTGCTGGGCTTGCACGGCATCAGTGCGGCTGCCGATTGAGCGCCCCCTGAGCCACGTCTGTGCTCCGCACACCGTCAAGCGAGTGTCCGTGAGTGCGCGCGTGCCCAAGCGCAGACGGCGACGGAGAACGCCATGTGCGAGAGGCTGGTGGTGGACGACCTGGTGCACTGGGCCAAGGCCTACAAGGTGAGGGTTTGAGAGGATGTTGGCCAAATGAGGAGAGCGGCTCGCTGCCTGCGTCTCACCAGAGGCTGTGCGGCGTGCCCTTGGCCTGGGCGCAGATTGACGGGTTCCGTTTCGACATCATGGGCCACCTGCTGGTGAGCACGCTGGACAAGATGCGCCAGGGGCTGGACCGCCTCACGCTGGACAAGGACGGCGTGGACGGCAAGTGAGTGGCCCCAGGGGGAGCGAGTGAGGGAGAGGGGGAGCGCGCGCAGCAGCTGCCAATCAGCAGTCCTGTTGTCAGAGAGCGCACTTCCGCCTGCACGGCCAGGGCCAGCACGCATCATGCTACTGCGCTGGGCCGCGCTGCGCGCTGCTCTCGCGTGCGCGCTGCGTGGCCAGGAGCATCTACATTTACGGCGAGGCGTGGGACTTTGGCGAGGTGGCCAACAACGCGCGCGGGCGCAACTGCGGGCAGTTCAACCTGGCCGGTGCGCGCCTTGATTGAGCGTGGAAGCAACAGCGCTGCGTGGCTGCAAACGTCGTGGGCCAACTGCGGAGAGGCGCCGCTCTGGCGCGGGTGGCACGTCGCTTGTGATGTAGTCATGCGTGTGTGCGTGCGTCACATGGGCGCGCAGGCACGTCGCTGGGCGCGTTCAACGACCGCATGCGCGACGGCGCGCTGGGCGGCGGGCCATTTGCGCCGCACGACTTCCAGGTGGGCGCGGTTCTTCCCCAACCCCCTATCCTCTCGCCGGCGCGCTTCGCCTTGTCGTGGCCCACTGCGCTCTGAAGCAGGGCTGTGGCCAGCGCCCACGCCAGGACAAACAGAGGCATTGTCGTAGCAGGGCACGAGCGGGCTGCGCCGAGCAAACCGCAGCGACCTGGCCAGCGTGGCGGGCGCCTGACCTCAGGGCGGGCGCTGTCGTCGACGTGCGCGCGTGCGTGGCGGCGCGCAGGGCTTCGTGACGGGCCTGGCGCTGGCGCCCAACGGCAACCGCGGGCAGGGCGACGTGGCGGCGCAGCTCAACGAGCTGGTGCACCTCACGGACTGGGTGCGCTACTCGCTGGCCGGCAACCTCAGGTGGGCGCCCCGTTTGCCCCGGTTGCTTCTGTTGGGACGCCTCGGCGGGCCCAAAGCCCAGTGTGCAGGTTGTGTATTCATGACGCCGCGCAAGTGCGGTGCTGCAGCCCGCTAGGACCAAGGATTGCGAATCTGATGGGGCCCGCGAGTGTGTGTGCGCGCCCGCAGGCAGTACGTGATGGAGACAGCGAGCGGGCAAGTGCTGTCGGGCGAGACGGCGCAGGCGCACGGCCTGCCGCTGGCTTACGGCGCGCAGCCCTGCGAGCACATTTCCTTCATCGGCTGCCACGACAACCTCACCATGTTTGACGCGGTGCGCCCGCTGTTCTGCCGGTTTGAGGCGCGCTTCGCGCTTGGCGCAAGGCAAGGCAGCAGGCGCCGAGGGCGCTGAGGGCAGCGAGGGCTGAGTGGCACGGCCAGCATGCGGGGCAGCTGGCGAGCGCGGGGAGATGTTGCGGGCCGCTGGCCGAGAGAGGCAGCTGTGGCGCAGGTGTCGAAGGTGCCAGCGGCGTGCTCTGCCCCGCCGCTCCTGTCGCTGCCTCCCGCGCAGATCACGGAGAAGGCGGCGCTGACGGTGGTGGCCGAGGAGCGCGCGCGCATGCAACTGCTGTGCCTGGCGCTCATCATCCTCTCCCAGGTGCGAGGGGAGCGCTTGGGTCTCTCCTCGAGGCCCTGGGTGACATGGTGTCTGCAGCAGCGGCTCACCTGGCGGCTCTCTTGACGCCGCACGGCCATCCTGCTCTCCCGCAGCGCTGTCTCTCAGGGCTGGGTGTGTGCACAATGCGTGGCTGATACCCCGCGCCCTCCCCACCCCACCCCACCCCGCGTGTGCGCAGGGCATCCCCTTCATCCACGCGGGCGACGACCTGCTGCGCTCCAAGAGCCTGGACCGGGACAGCTACAACTCTGGGGACTGGTTCAACGGCGTCGACTGGACTGGCAAGGTGTGCGCCTCTTCAGTGCCGCGTGTTAGCGCAGCCCGCGTGGCCGCTCGTATTGCCGGGCGCACGGCGGGATGGAAGCGGTGTGGCAACGGCGGGCATTCGCACGCTGCACATTGCGGTGGTGAGGGGCAGCGCGCACCGGAGCGGCGGCGTCATGCGTGCCGCGTCCGCGCGCTGCCGCTGCGCAGGTGCACAAGCTGGGCGTGGGCCTGCCCGTGCACACCAAGAACGGCGGCGGCTGGCACTACAAGCGGCCGCTGCTCTCCAACGCGCTCATCAAGCCCACCACGCAGCACATCCTGGCCACCAGCGCGGCGGCGCGGCAGCTGCTGCGCGTGCGCTACTCGTCGCCGCTCTTCCGCCTGCCCAGCGCCGCCGCCGTCTGCGAGCAGGTCCGCGCTTCTTCCCTTTGGCCCCTCACGCGCGACGCACCCGCGCACCTTGCCCCCCTTCTGACCTTATCCTTACCAGCCCCCAATGGCTTTGTGTGCAGGTGCGCTTCCACAATACGGGCCCGCAGCAGGTGCCCGGCGTGGTGGTGATGGAGGTGGTGAGCGCGGCGGCCGGCGTGGCGGGCAGCAGCACGCTCGAGGAGCCCGGCGCCCGCGACGGCTCGGACGTGCGGCTGGTGCACGACCCCAAGCTGCACCGCGTGGTCGTGGTGTTCAACGCCTCGCCGCTAGAGCAGGTGCGCTTGGCGCGTGCCGCCGCGGCCGCGGCGCAGCAGCTGCCACAAGCGGTCGGGGACGTCACCGCGTACCGTGTGCACCTGTGGGCGCGCGACGCAGGTGGTCCCCTACCCTGCGGCGGCGAGCCACCTGCACCTGCACCCGCTGCTGAGCAGCCCCGACGCGCCCGACGCCCGCGCCCGCGCCAGCCGCGCCGACGACAACTCGCGCCTGCGGAGCGTGCCCGGGCGCACCACCGCCGTGTTCGTGCAGCCCTGGAGCCACTAGGAATGGACATGAGATGCTGTGCACGCCAACGGGGTACCTCCGACTGGGCGAGGGGAGGGACGAAGCACGCACTGCATGCACACCGCCTGCCAGCACCCTGCACACGTGAGATTGATTTGCTGAGGCTGAACTCGCCTGTGAGGAGCATCTGCAAGCTCGGGAGCTCTCCCTCGACCGGCCTCAACAGCTCCCCGTTCGAGTTCAAGTGAAGCCCTGGTTGGCCGGAGAGCTGCACAGCGCCCTCTACGCACAGCGAGACGCACAGGAAGGCTGGTCGACCGCACTGCAGCTGGCAGCGCCTCGCCTCCTCGCGCGAGGCACAAACTTCGACACGACCATGGCGCACCTCCGCGCGACCACGCCAGGAGCAGCCCCATTGGGAGCAGCGGCGCCGCAGCGCCGAGTGTGGCACTGCGCCGCCGCGCGGCGGCTAGGCGTGGCGGTCCCTCCCTGCGTGCCGCGGCGCCAGAACCCTGGGAGCACCAGGAGCACCAGTGCAAGCGCCTCCACCTCCAGCGGCTCCTCAGCAGCAGCTTCATCGCCAGGGGATGAAGGGCAGTGGGACGCCGAGAAAATCCTCTTCTTCGCCAGCGGAAATGCAATCTCCTTGACCAGCCGGCGCAGGCGCACCGAGCTGTGGCCGGAGCACCACTTCAGCAGGGAAGACGCGGTGCAGGAGCAGCTCAAGGTGCGTGTCGTGGGGCGCCATGCCCAAGCTCTGAGGAGCAGAGCAGAGGAGGGCCGCACGCCCAGGTTCCGCGTGCAGTCACGCGCCTACCTCCCCTCTCCGTTCGCACGTACGCAGGCGCTGCAGCAGAACAACCACCCCTACATCGACCACGGCGTGGAGGTCATGTACAGGTGCGGTGGCTGTCGGGGCTGGGAGAGTGCCCCTGGCGTTGCGTGCACCTTCACGTGGCGACACACCCTGCGCACGCGCAGGTTCGCGGACTTCGACCCTTTCAACCCGCGCACGCTCTACTTTGGGCGGCGCATGGACCTGGGGCAGTTTGAGCGCTTCCGGTGAGCGCACGCGCCACGCTACGTACACAGGAACCTCGTCAATGTCACGCGCGACGACGTTTTCCCCTCCACAACCCCCGCAAAACGCACGCAGGCGCATCATGCACACGCCGCCCTACGTGACGCTGCTGGGGCACGCCTCCTCGCAGCTGCTCAGCACGCTAGAGGTGCGCCTTGGCTGCCTGCTGCGGTATGCCCGCTGCGATCCACCAGCATGCCCAGGCGTGGAGCAGCGGAGTGGCGCTGTGATATGCCTGACTGGCGCAAGTGCAAGTGCTCCGCGCGCGGGCCGCGCCCCCCCTTGCAGGTGTCTGAGCACGTGTGGGTGGCGCGTGTGGAGGTGACGGGCGCGCCGCACGGGGACCTGGGCTCTGACGTGGCCACGTACGAGTTCACCATGGTGCAGCGGGTCGGGGGCGTGTACGACGGCTACTGGTGAGTGTCCTGCGCTCTTGGTGGCTGGGGGGGTGCTCCCCTGACGGGTGGGAGCCACGCAGCTGGGGGTCCAGGAGGGCAAAGGGCGTGCCGCTGCGTGCTGGTGGGGACTTGCTGCGCAGGTTTACGCAGTCGCTGGTGGCGGACGGCAACGACTGGCAGTTCATGAGGGGGCCCCCGCCCAGCCAGGCCGTGTAGGGCAGGGGAGGGGCGAGCCTCCTGCCGTGGGCTGTGGAACCACCGTTGGCAGGGGGTGCGGCGCCACCCAACGCTTGGGGCTGAGCGGCGGGGGGACCGGTGACTTGACAGCATGGCGTGACGGCTGAGTCGTGCCGGGTGACCTGGCGGTCGTTTGTGTGGCCGAACGCACAGAAGCAGCAACACCTGGTAGCAGCAACGGCGGAGGCTTTTGTACGGGTTGGCGGCGTTGCCAATGGTCTGGCAGCAGCGGGTTTGAGACGAATCGGACGGCACGTGGAGAGGACGGCACGCTCTTCCGTTTGACGCTTTGACCTGAGAGGAGCGAGCACGTGTGCTGCGAGTGACTGACTGCATCGCATGTCGGCGTTTGCGTGCCGCTCCCTCCCTCCTGTCAGGCGGGGATGAGGGAGGGAGGGGCCATGAAGGAGCGCATTGAGTCCATTCCATTGTCAAGGTTTGTCGGCGGCCGCCCACGGTCGCGTCCTCACGTTGGACGCTGGCCCAGGGGGTTGTGCGGGCTCACGCGCGTGCAGTTGTTATTGTTGTCGCCCGCGCCCATGTACCTCCTCGCCCCGCGGCGCCTCTGTTTGTTGTGTCTGCCATGCGCTCGCACGCATGCGTGCGCTGTTGTTGTATTCCCACGTCTTGTCATCGCAATTGCCCGTCGTGTCCTGTGTCTTGAGATTGCAATGCAAGCAACACCCCCTCCCCAACTGTGACTCGTGCGGTCAAGCATCGTCAGGCTTGGGCCCTGCTGCGGCGCCGCACGTTGGGCCCCTGCGAGCGAGTGCACGGCCCAACCGCAAGCGAGCCCTCACTGCAACGCGCTGCGGGCGTGCAGCTCGCCCCCAGCCCACCCAGGCGCACCTTGCCACCGGCGGCGGGAGGCGAGGACAGAGGGGCCTTGGCGGTGGCGGGCGCGGGCGGCGACACGGTGATTGGGATGGTGGAAGGCCCGGCGGCGGCGGGCGCGGGCGCGGGCGTTGGGCGCGGGCCGATGGTGGTGGTGTTGAGGGGCGTTCCACCGGCGTCCTTGAAGGCGCACGAGCGGCCGCCTTCCCAGCCCCAGCAGCGGCCCAGCGTGTCCTTGACCAGGCACGCTGTGGCGTTGCAGGCGGGCGCCGTCTCAAATGACACGCCTGCGGTGCAGGCGGGAGCGATGGTGAGGTGTGACGCGTCCGCTGGCGTCGCGATGTTCCAGCTGGTGCCGGACGTGCGCGCACCGCTGATGTTGACGCAGTTGCTGAACTGCACCGAGTCCCTGGTGAACCTGCAGGTTGCAGCAGCATGAGTATGGGCACCTGGTTGGTGAGGCACAGGCAAGTGGAGCTGCGCACGCTGCTGGACGCCCTGCCCTGCGCCTGGCTCGCACGCGGTGCAGTTGACGACCACGGTCTGCCCGGCCGCCGCCTGGCCCTGGCCAGTCACCACGGCCACGGCAGGGCTCCCGGTGGAAACGGCACCTGCGCGGAGAGAGCGTTCGTGTGCCGCAGTGGAGGGCGCCTGCGGCGGACGTGTGGAGCGTGCTCCCCGCTCCACGCCCACTCACTCGCGTTGCTGGTGACCGTGCTGCTGCCCCCGCCCGTTGCGCCGGACTTGGCTGTGGACACGGCGGTGGCCTGGCGCAGGCGTCGTGTGGGGGCCGCCGCACGCGAGATCGGGGCCATCACGGCGACGACGATCAGCAGCACCAGCGCTGCGGTGCGGCTCATCGTTGCTCTGCGCGACGACTTCATATCTCTGCGTTGCGTTTGCGTTGTGCAGGCACAGCGCCGCAGGATCTCGCTGCATGGCGCCGATCGTGCGGGCGAAGCACCCGTCAGTCGCCCAAACACAGCCTTCGCGAAGCAGGAGCTACGTCGCACACCGCAAGCATGGCGACATCGAGGAGGATGAGGCGCGCAGTCGTCGTGCGCCCTGCTGCGTCTTCGCGCCTCGCGCTGCCGCAGCCGTCGACCGCGGGAAGCCGCGGCGCATTCTGCGCTGCGGCGCTGATGCTCTCGCTGGCCCTGCTCTGCGGCGTTGCAGCGGCAGCACGGCGGCTGGCGGGCGAGCAGCGACAGGTGCGGGGGCTGCGAATGCGGCGTGTGGCTGCCCGCCTCACCAACCGCAGCGCGCACCAACCGCCGGCCCGCCTGGCACCTTCCGCGCAGGTGCCCAACATCGTGCTCCAGGGCGATGCAGCCAGCCCAGGGGCCTGCCTGCTCAAGGACCCCGCCTCCCCACCCAGCGGCCTGCGCGCCAGCGCCAAGGTGCGTGAGCAGCGGCTGCGGCCCGCAACGTGCGCGCGTCCCGCTCAGCGCGCACCAGCTGCCATCCCTCTTGCGCAACTGGCACACGTGCCGCGCAGGACGGCAAGCTGCAAGTTCAGTGGCAGCCGCCGGGGGACAATGCGTGCGTCGACACGTGTGAGTGGACCCACGGCGGCCACCCACACACGTGCATCGAGATTCCCCTTTAAACCGCACCGCTGTTGCGCTGCCTGCCGCTGCCCTGCTGCAGACATTGTCGACCTTTATGACCCAACGCTCCGGTCGCCCGCACCTATCCAGGTCGGGCGAGACCTGTGCACCCTCCTGCCGTCGACTCGAACCAGCAGCCAGACAGGGAGCGCGATGCACGTGTCATCCCCCTGCTGCGCAGAGCACCAGCACCGACGGCACCAACGCCACGTTTGACTCGCTGAGCAACGGCAAGGAGTACGTGGTCAAGGTGCGCGCGTGTGTGCGTTCTACCTGCATCCGCACCCCTGCACAAGAGCGCCACGGCGGCAGACCCTCTGCGCCCGCCTCCTCCTGTGCGCGTTTCACGGCAGGTGTCCTCCTACAGCGCTCAGGCCAGGGGCAGCGGCACGGCCGAGCTGCGGGCCACGCCCTCGGACAAGTGAGCCGCTCACTCGCGGCGCCCTCGCAACCCTAGCCTCAAGCATGCAGGGGCGAGTTCATTCGCCGCCCGTGGCACCCCACAGGTGCGACGAGGTGGCGCCCGGAAACGTGCAGGGCCTGAGCGTGGTGACGGGCCAGGGCGTGGCGCGCGTGTGCTGGACCGGCATCGACAACGACGCCTGCGTGGACGACTGGTGCGCTTGCGGCTCATCGCCGCTCACGTGCAAGCAGCTGCACAGGGAGACCAGAGAGCGCACCAAGGTGGAAGCTTCCTCTCCCCCAATGTGCCACTCACCGCAGGCACGTGTCGGCGACGCGGCAGGACGCGTTCCGCAGCGCCGGCGGCAGCCCCGCCGACGTTAAGGTGTGAAGTGTGCAGTCACGCGGTGTATGTGCTCCACGAGGCCAAGGGGCGCGCCAAGGACCAGCCACAGCGAGGCCTGAGGCGGGCGTGATCCTCCTCTCACCGCAGGTGTCCAAGGCGGGGTGCGCCAACATCAGCCGCCTGGTGGACGGGGCGCGCTACACCTTTGCCGTGGCGGCGTACAACGACGCGAGAGGCGAGGGGCCCAAGGCCAGCGTCACGGCCGTCGTCGGGCAGGGTGCGGGCGGCAGTAGCGGCGGCGGCAGGTGCGCGCCGTGGAGGTGGCTGCTCGTGCGGGTCCGCCCAGCACACGCGAGGCATGCCGCCGCGAGGCCTGTAGCTGCTGCCGCGTTGCGCGCAGGTCCGGCTACCAGTGCAAGAAGATGCCGAGCTGCCGCCCGGGCGGGTTCAGCACGCTTTGCTCGGCGATGGGCTGCGACAGCATGCAGCGCTGGGGCGCGTGCCGTGGCCCTGGCATGTATGACGTGGACTTTGCAAGCAAAACGGCAAGTGCGCGAGGGGCCGCGCTCCGCGTCCCGCGCACAGGGGTCGTGGCTGGCACGCGCACGAGCGCCCCTCTCCCCGCCACCGCGCGTACGCCGCAGGTGACGCAGTGGTGCAGCGACGCGTGCCCGTGCGACGTCACGGTCGCCTCGGTCACCTCGCCCATCGTCTGGGGCTGGTCCTCGGGCCTCTACGACGCCGCGGGCGCGCTGCTGGGCCTCGGCAGCCCCCCAGCTTCCTCCCAGGCGCCCCCCAAGGCTGGCGGTGGCGGCGGCAGCTCGGGCGGCTCGGGCGGCGGCAACGCCGTGTCCGAGGCCGCGCTTTCGGGCGCGACGCAGGGCTTCACCAAGGGCATCGTGTCGGGCCTGCAGGACGGCAAGCTGCCTGGGTCGGGCCTGTTCGCCAACGTCGCCGGCACCATGGTGAGCAGCTGGATCGTCCTTGCGCCGCCCAGCGAGGAAGACCGGGCACAGAGCTAGCGCAGGCTGGACCAGGCCGCGCCCTCACCGCACACGTGTTTTCTCGTGCTGCTCACTTGCAGCTGCAAAACAGCGCCAGCGCCGTGGTGGACGCCGTGGGCAAGTCGGTGGGCGACGCCGCCACCACGCTCGTGAGCAGCGTGCTGGGCAACGCCGTGGACGGCGTGGTGGGCGCGCTCACCACCGGGCCCAACAGTGCCGGCCGCTGAGTGGCTGCGCACGCGGCGCGCCAGCCGTGGACCACAGCCCGCGTGTCGAAAGGCCTGCCGGTGACCTCTTTGCAAGCATTTGCAGCTGGGATGAGACGCTTGCACCTGAGCAACGCAAGAGCACACAACTGCTGACCTATGATCAAGCCACGCCACCGGCCCGCATCACAGAGAGGCCACGTGTCACGGAAACGGACAAAAGCCTGTGATCCATCAGCACTTGGCAGTGTGAGCACGACTGAAAGAATCCCCCCCGACAGAAAAGAAGAAGCGCTGTAGCCCCACTGGGGCGCGCTCTATTCGTCTGCGTCCCGCCCGCCAGACGGCAGCCCACGCAGCGCCAGCGCCAGCAGCAGCTGCGGCCACAGCTGGTGGATGCTCACGCCCTCCTCTGGCAGCTCCGGCACCTCCGCCTCCGCTGCCCCCGCCGCCACACCACCCGCCCCCGCCTGTGCCCCGTCCACTTGCATGCCTTCTGCCATCCCGCCCTGGCTGCCCTGGCCGCCGCTCGTTGGCGCCCCCACCTCTGCTGCAGCCGCGTGCTGCGCCCCATCCGAGACCAAAGCGGGCTCCGGAGCGTGTCCTGGGGACGGAAGGGAGGGCGCCGGTGTGGCCGTGGCGACGCCTGGGGACAGAGCCTCGCTCATCTGCGGGTTGCGCGCACAGGAACGCGCAACACAACACTACGGCGCACCGCTAGACCATGCGACTTGCGCCGAGGCTCGCCTGCCGCACAAAGCCCCAGCCCAGGGCTCACCTGCATGGACAAGGTGGACCGCAGCAGAGGGTGCGACGCCACGTCCACCCGCCTCGGCCCGCCCTGCGCGTCTGCCGCGCCTGCCGCCCCCAACGCCAGCCCAAGCCCATCCACCGCCATGCCCCCCCGCTCCTCCGCTGTCTTGCCCGCCGGCGCCCCCTCCCGCTGCCAAACCACCGCCACACCCTCGGCCATGCTCGTCGCCGCGCCGCCGGGCCCCACCGACACCTCGGACAGCGCAGACACGCAGACCGTTGAGCCCATCGCGGCGTTACTGCCACCGCCACCGCCACCGCGCCCGCCCAGCTCCGGCGCGCTCCCAAAGGCGCCGCGGCCGCCCCCCTCAAACACGGCGCTGGGCTCCGACGCGGCGACGCCCGCAGCACCGCCGTGAGCATGCTGCGCGTGCTGCGCTGACGGCAGCGGGCTGCCGAACGCCGCCTGCTCCGCCGTCGCCTGCGCGCCGCCGTCATGACCACTCTGCTCGCCCTGCTTTTGCTGCCGCTGGCCGTCCACAGCGCGCCCGATCGCGGCCCCCGCCTCCGCCCCAACAGACGGCAGAAATGGCGGCGGCAACTGGCCCCAGGTGACCCTCTTGGCCGCCGCCTGCCCGCCCTCCTCCACACGACGCGGCCCTGCAGCGCCGCCGCTGCTGGCTGCGCCGTCTGCCGCCATCGCCGCAGCCGCATCGGAGTCCTGGAGCGCCGTGGGCGTGGCGGGCGGGGGCAGCAGCGGCGTGGCGGCCAGGCGCAGCTCAGAGGCGAGCGCGGCGGCGGTGCTGTCCTCGCCGGCGTCCGCCCCCCTGCGCACGCGATAGAGAGGGCGGTCTGCTCGTGTCCAACCCAGCCTCCCTCTCGCGACTGAAAACGCCCGCCTCGAAGCCACCATCACAGACAGTAGCGCCTCCCTTGACCACGTCAGACAGCAAGCCTGCCCTTGGTCACAACGCAACACAACAAAGCCACCAATGGCAGCGGCGCCTCTCTTCCACGTAAGCCAGGCAGAAAGCCTCTCACCCGTTCAACGCCTCCAGCGACCCACACGACGGCTCCAGCGCGCAGCCGCCGCCCGCCACCATCGCCGCAACCGCCGCCGCCGCGCCCTCCCCGCCGCCGCACATGGACCCACTCGCCGTCAGCCCTCCCAGCCCCGCCGCCGCCGCCGCATTCGCGTCTACAGTTGTCCCCTCCGCGTCGCGCAGCAGCAGCCCCAAGGCGCTGCCGCGCGTCGCGGCGACAGCCGGGGAGAAGGGCGGGCGCAGCGCGTGGCTCGCGGGGCCGCCCGCGCCCTGCGCCGCCGCCGCCGCAAACGGGTCCTGAATGGCCGGGTGCGGCTTGCCGGTGGCGTTGGAGGAAGGCCGCGGCGGCGCGGCGGCGTCGCCTGGGAGCGTGTTGCCGTCGTTGGTGCTGCGTGGCGGTGGGTGCGGGGTGAGCGTGTTGGTGGTGGTGGCGGGGTTGAGGGCGAGCGGCGAGGGCACGGCCATGGAGTCCGAGGGCTTGAGCTGCACCGTGTGCGACCGGATCTCGCGCGCGTGCGCCGCGCGGGGCTCCAGCGGCGCGGAAGAGGGGAGGTGAAGGGCCGGGTGCGGACCGGGCGGCCACGCCGGGTGCGGCGCCAGGCTGATCTGCACGCGCCGCCCACCCACCACAGGGAGACACGAGCAGGAGTGCTCGCGCATGCATCAATCACGCCTGCGCTGCTCAGCAGCTGCTGCGGAAGCCTCGCGGGTCGCTGTGCTGCGTGCAGGACGCTCAGCTGAGGAAGCAGGAGCAGGGTGGCCTCCGCTTACCTTGACAAAGGGCCACTTCATCCACTCGGCGGCGCGCTGCTCGTCGCCCGAGTCCCCCACAGCCAGGTAACGCGCGCGCACGCCCCACCTGCACAAACGGCCCAGGTGCAGCGCAGCCACAAACAACGGCACGCGCCCCCCAGGCTGAGCGCAGGCCCGCCAGACGCACGCCAGAAAGCCCCCGCGCGACGCTGCTGCGCTCGTGTCACGCCGCCGCCGCCACCATCACGCCGGACGCCACCCAGGTGCGCGGAGGCACGTACACAGCGCTCCGCGCACCTGGCCCGGAGCTTCTTGAAGGCGGCCAGCTTGGTCTGCTTGCTGGCAGAGTAGACGTTCTCCAAGGGGAAGTGGCTCTGAAGCCCAAAGAGCATCAGCTTGACCAGCGTGGGCAGCAGCTGGCCTGCACATGAGAAGGTGAGCACAGCCACAGTGGAGACCAAACAGAGGCGTGGCTGACCGCACGAAAAGGGGGCGGAGTTCGCCCGCCGGAACAGCGCGGCGCTCGCGGAGAAGGCGCTGCCGCGGACCTGTGGTGACGATGCAGTGGTGCACGGCGCACGCGTGCGCCGGCGCCTCCTGCGTGACGCCCAGCAGCAGCGCCTCGGCCGTGGACAGCCAGCCGCGCGAGATGTGGTCCACCGCCGCCCTCAGCTGTGCACGGCGGGCCCGCCACAGCATGCAAACTGGCGACTTGTGGAGCAGCAGGCAAGGGCTCGGCGCGTGTTCCCGTCAAACTGCACCTTGGCGGCCCTCCCACACTGTGCACGAAGCGCCGCTGCACCGCGCTAACGCACTGTGCGCGAGAGGCTCCCACGCGCTCCGCCCGGCAGCGAGGCGCGAGCCCCTCACCTGCTGCAGCGCCGCCCGCTCCCGCTGCGTGAGGCTCATGGAGTTCAGCCCGGCGCTGTACAGCCGACCCACGCGCGTGAAGATCTGCCGCAGCAGCGCGCACAGCAAGACGAGACGCGCGCAGTGTGGGCGCCGGCCCCGTCCAGGTCCACCTGGCCCCTCAGGCAGCGCTGTGCCAGGGCCACCTGGGCCGAGAGACTCCCTGGTGGGTGATGATGGCCCCTCACCTGCGCGTGCGAGAGGCCGCTCGGCGTGTCGGAGCTCCGTGCCCGCTTCAACGCCGACTCCTCGCCCTCCTCCCGCATGGGCGCAAGCGCTAACCCCCCTCCGCCGCCGCCGCCGTTGGCAGCCGCGCCGCCGTGGCCGCCCGCCCCCCCGCCGCCGTGCGCCGCGCCCTGGTGCGCCCCGCGGAAGACGGGGCTGCCGGCAGGGCTGCCCTGCCACCCGGCGCTGGGCTCCCGGAGTGACAAGGACGGCGACGCCGCCGGCGCCCCTGCGGCCGACCCGGGCGTCAGCTCCAGCCTGCCACTCGTGGCGCCGCCGCCGCCACCCCCGCCGCCGCCGCCGCCGCCACCGTCTGTGAGCGACACGCCGCTCAGCTGGGCAGGGTGGGACAGCGTGCCGTCAGGCGTGCTGTAGCGGGGCACGGCGCCGCCGCTGGCTGCTGCGGGGCCGCCAGCGCCGCCGGCGCTCGCGCCGGCGTTGGACAGGGCGCGGGCGGTGACCCCGCTGGTACTGCGGCGCGCCAGCACGCGGTGCGGGTGCTGGGCGATGGTGAAGGAGAGCGCCTGCGGGAGCGGCAGGGGCGCCTGCGTGGGCTGCTGGGGCAGGGAGAAGGACAGGGTGGCCGGCGGCGGGAAGCCGGGCGCCGGTTGGAGGCAGGCCGCTTCGTCGGAAGCGGCGGGCGGCGTGAGCGCGTCGGCGATGGTGCGCTTGAGCGAGGGGCGGCGCGCGTGGTGCGCGTGGGCGGCGGCGTTAGGCGGCGAGGGTTGCGGCGGCGCGTGCGGCTGGATGGCGGGCAGCGGGGAGAGCGGCGGCATGATGCGCAGGTTGGCAACGTGCGGGTTGGCTGCGGCGGCGTGCGGCTGGCGAGTGGACGGCGGCGGCGCGGCCATGGGTTCGCCCGCTGCCGCCGCTGCCGGTGGCGGCGGCGGCGGCGGTGCTGCTGCCGTGGCGGCCGCTCCGGGTGCGGTGGGAGCGCCGGCGGATGGCGGCGGCGGCGGGTGGCGGTGCGGTGCGTGGTTGCTGGCCGTGCCGCCGCCGCCGCCCAGCAGCGCGGGCGCGGACCTGCCGCTGTGCGTCATGTCGGTGATGTGCATGGGGTCGAGGTGCTCCACCTGCAAGCACCAGTCATCAGGAACAGGGCGGTTTGGGGGCGAGCACCAACAACTGACGCGCCTGCATGCTCGAGAAGAGGCATCCTCGGGCAGCCGCACGCACGCACTAGCGGATACATGAAATGGTTGTCGCAGAAGCCGAAGATGCCATCGGCAATCCGGTTGCCCAACGCCTTTGCCGCCGCAGCGTCCACCGTCGTGGCTGCCGGTGACGAGGGCTGCGCTGAGACGGCGGCGGCGTACGTGCCGTTGAGCAGCGAGTTGAAGATGATGAGCGTCTCGTCCAGGTCCCTACAGGAAAGAGCGGTTGCGCTGCGCTCTGTCCAGACATGCTGCAGCCAGCGTGCCATGGAGCAGCACAGGGTGCTGCTGCTCGTGCACGCACCAGGCGATGACCACCGGCTGGGCCGGCTGGCTCGTGAAGGCCAGCGCTTGCGTGCCCGCGCCTGCCGCCGAGGCAGCGAACGGGGAGGCTGCTGCGGCTGCGCCCTGCTGCAGCGCCATGCAGTAGAGCTTATCTCTCCACAGGCGAGCAGTGCTGGCTCTTCTCCTTGCGGATCATCTCTCGCAGAAGTTTGTGGGCGAGCTCCTCCTCAGCGCTGCTCCGCTGCGAGACTGCAGCAGGGACGCGCTGCTCTCGATGCGTCCACCATGGCACCTGCAGCGATGCCCGCTCGATCCGCTGTGTGGCGTTCTCGTGCATGAGGGCTGTGCGTCTCGGAGCTGCGCGGCCTGCACGCGCCGCAGAGCTGCGCTACGACATGGAGGGCCAGTACTTTTGTGAGTGCGCTGAGCAGGGGATTGTGCTCGTGTGCAGCTGAACAGCTCCCTCACAGCTGGCGCGTTGACGCCACCTTCCCGGCGCCGTCAAACGCACGTGCCCCCCCGCAGGCGATGGCCGCAACATCGGCCCCGGCGGCGCGTACCAGGGCCACATGCTCCCGGGCATGCTGTTCGTCATCTGGGCCACGCACTGGGTGCAGGGCAGCCTCCGCCAGTACCTGGCCGCGCAGCGGGCGGGCGTGCCCTACGAAAGCCAGCCATACTACAGCCTGCCGTGCCTGCCGCCCTTCCCATACGAGTCAGTCGTCAAGGTCGCAATGTCAGGTGGGCGACGGCTGCTGCTTGGGCGCAGGCCACGGGGTGCGCGCTCGGCGGCGCCCCTCACGTTGCTGCTCGCACACCGGGTAGACCTCTAGAGCTCGCCGTGGCCATCGCGTGCTTCGCAACGCGCAGCCATGGGCGCCGTGCTGGAGCTAACCATGCACGACGACGGCTTCCAGACGCTGCTCTGCGAGCCGGGCACGCCGCGCGCCGGGCACATGAACGGAGACGTGAGCCACGCGTGCGGAATGGGGCAGCTGGAGTTGTCCCTGTTGAGCATCCGCTGCCCAGAGCCAGTGTGTATGTCCTGGGGCGGCCAGGGAGTGGTGTCGCTGCCGGGCTCACCTCGTGTGCTGCCCCCCCCAATTGCTCCATGCCACGACGACCGCAGCACATCAACAACTGGCAGCACGTGCAAATGTACGTGTGCTTCATGGTCAGCGGCGTGATTGACCTGGCCGGCTGGTGGGGCATCCTGCCCGAGGGCGCCGAAAAGGCGTACCTGAGCCTGGCCTTTGCCGGCGAGGCGCTGCTCATGGGCCTGCACGAAAAGCACGAGCCGCTGGTGAGGAGACGGGGTCGGGATTCTACCTGTGAGGTGACTCTGAAGTTGCTTGACGCTGGACGGGGCGGGGGCGACGGGTGGGTCCGGCTGCCGCAGTGAGCAGCCACCGCGTGCACCACGTCGTGTCGGGGGTTCCACGCAGAGACACACCACAGATTGATGTGTGCCCTCCCGCGGCGTCGTGGTGCGCAGGACCGGTTCCTTCACCAGGCGCTGACGGGCGCCATGGTGGCGTGCTGCGTGGCGTGCGCGCTCGAGGGGCTCTTCCCGCACGCCTACCTGGCCTCGTGCCTGCGGGCGGCGGCCACCATGCTGCAGGGCGCCATCTTCATCATCATCGCGCAGACGCGCTACGTGCCGCACGCCGCCTGGGACATTAGCGACGGCGACCAGGCGCCCTTCCAGTACTCCAAGGTGAGCAGTCCCTTTTTGCTTCGAGCCCACGCACCTCGCGCGCTTCCGTCGCGGGTGGGCAGCACGGTGAAAACCCACCCACGCAAGGGCGCTCCTCTCCGTGTGCTGCTCGTATGGTGGCTCGTGTGGCCTGTGCAGGTGATGCTGACGCAAACCATCGTGACCATCGCAGCGTGCTACCTCGGTCTACAGGTGGCGGCGCAGGCGCTCTACCAGGCGCTGGTGCCGGCGGCAGGCAGCTCCCCGCAAAAGGGAGGCACGGGCAACGGGCACGCGGCTGCCCTCGAAGCGTGGTGACGCTGCCTGGGCCCTGGTGGGCCCTGTGAATTCACTGTGGCCGCGTGCACAATTGGTGAAGCAGTGCAAACGTGGACACTGAGCAGAGTCTGCGCAGCTCAAGGACTTGGACGGACGAGGCCCCGCCCGCCTCATCGCCAGATGAACGGGACGATGCGGGCGCCGGCAGCCCCGCGGGCCCATTGGCGCGCAGCACGACCGTCGATTGGTGGCTGCGCTCCACGACCATCGCAGCTGCCCTGTCGCCGCCGGCTTTCGCCACGATGCGCGCCGCTCGACCGGGCGTCCACGCTAGCCGCAGAGCAGGAGCAGCAACAGCAGGAGCAGGCACAGATTGAGCAGCAGCAACAGCATGAGCAGCAGCCCCTGCAGCCCGTGGACGAGGCCTCACCACAGCCACGGCAGGAGCAGCAGCAGGCGGAAGGCGTCGGCGTCACCGTGCGCCGGCTGCTCAGCCTGGCCGGCCCACTGGCGCTGCAGAACGTGGTGGGCTACAGCACCTCCATCGTGGGCTTGTCATACGTGGGATCCATGGGCCCCACGGTCCTGGCCGCGTACCTCCTGGCGGCCTCGCTCTACAACCTCATTGGCCTGTCGCTGGCGCTGGGCCTCACCACGGCGCTCGACACGCTCGCCGGCGCGGTGAGGGCCGCCTTGCAGGTCGCTCTGCCGAGTGTCGAGGCCAGCGGGAGGCCCTCAGCCTGTGTGGCCGCCACGCGCACACCACACCCCGCAGGCGTACGGCGCGGGCGAGTACAGCAAGCTGGGGCTGCTGCTGCAGCGCGCCGTCATCGTGTGCTGGGCCACCTGCGTGCCCGTGGCGCTGGCGTGGGCCAACTCGGACGGGCTGCTGCGCGCGCTGGGCCAGCTGCCAGAGATCAGCCAGCTCGCCGGCCAGTGAGTGGAACGCTGCTGCACCGGCAGGGAGGGCCTCGCGCCGCCGCCGCCGCCGCCGCTTCGCACCTCGCGCTGCGCCGTGCGGCGGCGGTGGTGCGCGTCGCCCCCGGCGCCTCCCTGTGGGGGTGAACGCGATGGAGCCACCGACACGCGACGGTGCGTGGCGGTGGATGATGCGCGCGCGTGGCCGCAGGCTCTTGTTCTGGTGGATCCCGTGCCTGGCCATCAACGTGCTCAACGAGGCCATCAAGCGGTTCCTGCAGGTGCGCCCGGCAATGCTGTGGAGATGGCGCGCGGCCAGCGCGCCTGGTGCTAGGCGCCCAGGCACCCCAGCCTGACTCCCACAACCCTCACTGGGACGACAAAGGCACCGACGCGTTGTGCGTTGGACAATTCCTTGGGCAGAGGATCCTGCCGGTGTGCGAGTGTTTGGGGCGCCGCAGGCGCAGCGGTTGGTCAAGCCTCTGGCGGCGGTGGGCCTGGCCAGCGTGGTGCTGGCGCCCGTGTGGTTCCACCTGTGCATCACCGTGGCGGGGCTGGGGCTGGCGGGCTCGGCGCTGGCCAGCACACTCATCCAGGTGCGCCCGTGGCTATGATGGGTGAAAGGTCGGAATGGGCGTGGCCCGGTGGATGGTCTGCCGCCCTTTTCGCGCTTTTCATTCCCTCTCGGACGTGGGCTGCTTGGTCGGCAGCGTAGTGAGAGCCTCAAGGACATGTCTAAAGACATTGGCAAGGTTGGTGTGCGCTTGGTGACGACTGACGCCCCGCAGGCGACGACGCTGGTGGGCCTGTGCGGCTTCTGCGCGTGGCACTGGAAGCAGCTCGAGGGCAAGCCGGAGCAGCCCTGGCGGGGCCTGCAGCTGGTGGAGGCAGCGGCAGGTGCGTCTTGCGCACTGCGTCCACATCGAGGAGCGCTGCGGGGCTTTCGCGTGTGCCTGACATGACCCAACGCCCCCCGCCCCTTGCGCCCTGCCCTGCCCCGCAGGGTGGCGCGAGTACCTGCAATTCGGCATCCCTGCCGCTCTCATGATCTGCCTCGAGTGGTGGTGAGGCTTCCTCACTGCATGCCTGCCCTTCGTCCCCCCCCCCCCTGAGCTCCCGTCCACCCGCTCGCTTATGACGTTTCGCCGTGTGTTTTTGCGCCCCGCAGGGTGTACGAGGCGGTGGTGATCATGTCGGGGCAGATCCCCGACGGCGGGCTGTCGCTGGCGTGCCTGGGCCTCACCGTCAACATCAACAGCTGGTTCTGTGAGTGTGTGTGTTTGTGGTGGCGCCAGGGGGTGGTGTACCGCTGCGGCGGGGCACACAGGGTCGGCAGCGAGCAAGGACGAATGGTGGCGCGGCTGTGCGGAGATGAGGGAAGGATGGGAGGATGGATCAGCAGGGAAGGAAGCAGGAAAGTGGCGTGGCCGTGCGGAAACGCACCACCTGTGCCGCACCACCACTGTTGCGCCGCAGACATGCTCCCCATGGCGCTGGCGTCGGCCGTCAACACGTCGGTGAGCAACGCGCTGGGCAGCGGCGACGCGCGCACGGCGGCGCAGGCCTTCCGCGTGGGCCTGGCGCTGGCCGTGGTGCTGCAGCTCGGCCTGGCGCTCGGCATGGCCACCGGCGGGCAGTACCTGGTGGCCATGCTCTGCCAAGGTGCGCGCAGCGGGGTTGAGAAGGAGGGCGCCGCCGCTCTGTGGAGGCTTGCCTTCCTGGCATGCATCAGGGCAGGGCAGAGGGTGCGCGCCACCCCTCGTTTCAGCGACCGTGGGTGTTCCGCTGCCTGTGCGTTACACGCTGCTGCAGACGAGGCGGTGCGCGCGCTGACGCGGAGCATCCTGCCAGTGCTGGCCTCCATCATCGTCGTGGACGGGCTCAACAGCGTCATCTCCGGCACGCTGCGCGGCGCTGGGCGGCAGCGGCTGGGAGCGATTGTCAACGGCGTGGGCTGCGCGCTGGCCGTGCCGGCGGCGTGGCTGCTGGGCAGCAGCGCGGGCCTGGGCGCCGCCGGGCTCTGGGCCGGCGTCTTCATCGGCGCGGCACTGCAGCTGGTGGTGCTGATGAGCGTGCTGCTGCGCGCCACGGGCGGCGAGGGGGCGGCGGGCAAGGCGGCAGGCGCGGCGGCGCGGCAGGAGGAACCGGCGCGGAGAGCGGCGGCGCAGCGGTGGTGGACCTGGGATTGGGACCACGAGGCGGTTCGGCTGCAGGGCGTGGCGCGCACGGCTGGCGCGCACTGACGCCACCGCTTTTTGTGGAGCTGACTTTTTCCCTCCTCTTTTGTCTTGCAAGAGGATGCGCGGGAGGACTCTTGCATCGCGTTTCTGCACTACCACTACCACCACCACAAAGACATCCCCTCCACAAGCTCGCTCAGCCGCGGATGCGCTCGACCTGCGCGCAGCACAGCACGGCGCAGCACGACGTCACTTTGCATCCCCGGGCCCACCTCCCGTCACGCAGGCAAGCGTGGCACGCGCATGCGCAGCGCAGGCGCAGGCCACCGCGCTCACATAGTCGGCGTGCTCGCAGGCCTCGTACTCTGCGCTGAGGTCGGCCACCACCTCTCGCGCGTCGGCAAACTCCTCGAGGCTGAGCCCGTTGTTGGCGTCGCGGAAGAGCTTGAACTGCTTGTACGGCTCGAGGAAGGCCTGGCGCTCCTGCTTGGGGCCCATGAGCTTGTCGTAGTCGCGCAGCACCTTGTTGAACAAGTGCCTGTTTTGGAGGGAGAGAGCGGCAGCATCAGCAGCAACGCAAGATGGCCGGGCACCCTGCTCCTGGGCCTCAAGCTGCGGATGCACCCCGCAACCCAGCAGCGCATCCCGCCGTTCCCGTCCCCAAGCAAGAGGCAGGCACATGCGAGGGCCGGCAGCGCCGAGCCTGCAGCAACCTCCGCGGACCGCGCCAGGCACGAGCGAAAGCAAAAGAGGACCGAGGCGCCCGCCCCGCTGGTGCCACGCACCTGATGGAGGTGCTGTTGGCCAGCATGAGGCCGCTCACGCGGTGGCCAGTCTTGACGTAGGGCGACTTCTTGGAAAGCGCCACCTGTGCGTTCCGCCCGCGTGGACAGGCAAAGCGAGCCCCACAGCGAACTTGTCCTTCCTGATCACTTGCTGCCAAACGCGGCAGCAGCAGCAGCAGGAATGCGTTCGTGCGTGCTGGGCTGCAGCGTGGGCTTGCCATCAACGTGGCTGGGAAGGCGCCCCGCCCGCCTTCCTGCCGGCGACCGCTGGCGCCGGAGCTGGCGCCGCGTGGCGCAGAGCCGCCGCACCTGGATGCTGGCGGGGCCCCACTCGATGAAGTTGGCCGCCTTGCGCTCGCGGATGCGCTGCAAGCTCTTGTGCACCTGTGCGGGCACCCACCCGTCCCGACGCACGCACGCCACACGCATCAGGCGCGCACCAATCGCTGCTGCATCAGGCACCCGCTCAAGCGTGGCCTCTTCATGCAACCGCACTTGGCCGCAAGAGCAAACCGGCCGCCTCTGTGCCGCCACACCGACGCCCCACCAAGCGCATCGCGTACACGGACGCGCCTGGGAGGGGTCGACGTCGCCCTGGATGATGTTGAGGATGCTGATGTAGCGCGAGTTCTCGCGGTCGCGCTTGCGCGCGTGCTCCGACACCATGATGTTCTTGGGCTGCAGCAGCCGCCGCATCACGTCCAGCACCGTCGTCTTGCGCACCGTGCTCGCCGGCACCTGCGCCGTGCACGAGACACCACACCATGCTGTTCCGCCGCTCGCGGCTTGCACTCGGGTGACACAAAGGCCTGGGCTGGTGCCTAATCTTCCTCCCTGCTGATCCTTCCTGCCTGACGCGGGCGGTGGCCCGTTCCGTTGATGCGCTTAAGCCGCACACACACACACCACCCACACGCGCACGCGGATGCTGCCCAAGGCGCACGTGTGCACGCCGCTCACCGCTTGGAGCAGTGGTCGCTGGGTGGGCAGGGCTGCACGCGTGACGGCAGCGCCGCCACGGTGTACTTTGCAAGCGGGAGGCGCCCCGCCACGGCGCACTGCCGCGTTCCGCCTCTCTCCTGAGCCTCTGAGGTGTCCGTCCCTCGCTCACCGAGCTGTCGGCGTTGTCGCCGGTGAGGGACAGCGGCGTGTAGCCGCTCATGAGGAAGTGGCAGCGCGGCGTGGGGATGAGCGAGGCCATGAGCCCAACCAGGTCGTTGTTCATGTACCCTGCAAGGCGGCGTGCCACGCGTGCGTGTGTGTGAGGGGGGGGGGTGCATCTGTTTGGACACCTCGGAGGGGCTGAAGCCCAGCTACCGGGCGTATCCGACGTCTCGCGGCACAAAGGCCAGAGGGCGCTGGGATCAGCGTCTGCTTCGGCGACCCGGGGGCGGCGGAGCCCAAGCACCACGGGGACGGTATGAGGCACGGGGCAGAGGCACGCGGCTCGAGCGCAGCACCGCGCCGTCAGGACGGCCAGCCGGCTGCGGAGGTTGCTTTGCCGCACCTGGGTAGCGGAGGGTGGTGGTGGACGCCGCCATGACGGTGGCCACCAGCGAGTTGATCTGCGCGCACAACCACAAGACAAACCACGGCGCTTATCATCCGACGCCCACGCTCGCGCGAACGGAACACAAGCCTTTGCTGCGCGCACGCTCCACGCACGCCAACACCACGGGCGCGGCGCCGTGCAGCCCACATCCCGCAGCAGCCCCCACGCCCCCTGACTCGCCTGCGTGAAGGTGGGGTTGGGGATGTGCAGGCGCTCGACGGCGATGCGGTCGAGCGCCGTGTTGTCCAGCACCACCACGGCGTCGGCGTGCAGGGACAGGCGCTTGAGCGTGAGCAGCGAGTTGTACGGCTGCACCACCACGTCGCTCGACTCGCTCTGGTTGGGGAACACGCTGCGCAGCGTGCAGCGGGGGAGGGCGCAGGCGCGAGGGGGTGCAGGCGGTGTCGCAGGGCGCGGCGTGCGCCGGCGCGGGCGCCCTCCACGGCAGAACTCCCGGCGGCGCTCGCGGCACCGACGGCCCCCGGTTCCCAGAGCCCACCTGTGCAGGTGTGCAGATGTGACCCCACTGGGCGCCTGACTGTCCCCTGGCCCCGCCCCCCTCCTCGCCCCCTCACCTGTAGGTCTGTATGAGCTTGCGCCCGTACTTGTCCGCCAGCATCTCCAGCAGGTACGAGCCCATGCCCGAGCCGGTGCCGCCGGCGATGCTGTGGCACAGCGTGAAGCCCTCGAGGCTGTCGCAGTACTCGGCCTCGCGGTCTGCGGGCCAGAGTGGGGCAGCGGGCGAGGGAGGAGGGCGTCAGTGGGCGCGGGCGCGCAGGCGGGGTGCCCCGCTCCGTGGGCGTCGATGCTCACTCACGCTGGGGGCAGCGTGCAGGCCGGAGCGATGCCCAGCACGTGCGAAGGGGGATGCCAGTGGCTGCCAGTGGCAAGGCATCTGCAATGGGGGCGTGCTGGGCCTGTGGGCCTCGACTCACCGATCATGTCGAGCAGCGTCTCCTGCACCGCCTCTCCCTGCGTGTAGCCGCTGGCCCAGTTGTTGCCGGCGCCGCCGCCTTCCTTGCTGACGTAAATGTTCTCTGGGTTGAACAGGTTGCGGATGTCGGACGTCTGGATGCTGTTGATCACCCTGCAGGGGACGACCGACCGCGTGAGGACACGCACGCACGACTGGAGCACTGCAGCTCTCCGACAACTCGGCATGCACACGCCCGTAGTGGGAGTGCGCCTGCAGCCTGCTGCTGAAGGGGCTGCGGCCGCGTCTGTCCCCGTCCCCCCCTCTGCAAAGCCGCTGCTCGCCTGGGCTCCAGATCCAGCAGCACGGCGCGCGGGATGTAGTGGTCGTCATCGGCCTGGTAGAAGAAGACGTCCTTGCGGTCCCCGGCCTGCAATGAGCGGCGTGGCGGGGCGCGCGGCGCTGGCGCCCCGGGCTCTGCCCCCCACCCAGACGCCCCCCTTTTGCTGGCAAGCTGACAATGCAGCACAGCCTAGCGCTGCTCCCTTTCCCTTCCTGCACTCGCCTGAGTGGCAAAGTCCTCGAGCGTGCCGTCCTTTCGAATGGCGTGCTCCTGGCACAGCGTGCGCCAGAACTCGCTGCCGACCTGGTTGCCGCACTGGCCCACTTGCAGGCAAATAACCTCGCGCGGCATCGCGCTCGGGAAGTCCTAGCTGTCGATTTGGAGTGAAGGCGCCTGTGGGCTGCAGCCAATCCTCCTCCTCGTCAAATGATAGTGTCCGCGCTGCCGAACACCTGGCTGGAGACGCGTGGCACGCTGTGGCATTTCCCACAGCGTGCCGCCGCACGCATGCTCACGCCCTCGTGGTGGAACGCGCCAAGCAGCAGTGGAGTGGAGAGGAGCAGCTCTCAGTGGTCAGTCAGGCACCCCGCAGCCCTCCCTCCCCACTGCTTGCGCGCAGCCTCTTGGTGCCCCGTCCCGCCCCTCCAAAGATGGACGCCTCGATGGCGCCCTCGGCCGCGCCTCAGCAGGAGGCGAACGGCAGCGCGAAGAAGGACAACTTCCTCAACGCCACGTCCGCCGACTACTACTTCGACTCTTACTCGCACTTTGGTGCGGTTTGATTTTGGCGCCGGCGGGGGGCGCCGGCGGCACCCCGTCCTCAAGGGGCCAGATCGGGGCAGCAGCGGGCAGCGGCTGCGCCTCGCGTCCATGATCAGCTGCTGATCACCGCCTTGCCGCTGCCCGCGGCTCCACTGGACGCAGGCATTCACGAGGAGATGCTCAAGGACAGCGTCCGCACGCGCAGCTACATGAACGCCATCATGAACAACGCGCACCAGGTAGGGCTCCACGACGGCAGCGCGGTCGCATCAACGCAGCGTGCTTGCTCTTTGGAGGCAGGGCGGCAGCGATCGCGCCCCGGCGGCTGCTCAGCAGATGATCAGCGCCAAACCTTGAGCCTCGCTCGACGCTCTTCAATCGCATGCTCAGTTCAAGGACAAGGTGGTGCTGGACATTGGGTGCGGCACCGGCATTCTCTCCCTCTTTGCCGCCAAGGTGCGCACCTGAGGCTGACGCAGCAAGCAGCACACCTCGAGCACGCAGCCTGCACGCCTCACCCAAGTCTGTGCTGCTGCCCCTGCGTTGCGACGTGACATGGTTGTTCTGGGACAGGCGGGCGCACGGCACGTCTACGGCATCGAGTGCAGCGCCATCGCCGACCAGGCCACGCAAATCGTCAAGGACAACAAGTTCACGGACAAGGTCACCATCATCAAGGGCAAGGTGCGGTGCC
>VFQP010001508.1_pt1 | contig 30913 bp, 26 predicted proteins | sample 3512351 | NCBI WGS metagenome assembly VFQP01 (sample SAMN10412372, study PRJNA504923) | tailings metagenome | isolation source: Relicate 1 Philex TSF1 revegetated site | place: Philippines: Tuba, Benguet | collected 2017-08-29
GACATCCTCAACCGTACTTTGTTAAAGAAAGGATAACAACCGTCTTTATTACAGGTATTTTACGTAATTCTTTTTCCGGCAGGGTACTTAAATGATTCTGTGTTGTATTTTAGCAGCATAACCTATGGTGCCCCCCTTGGAAAAATTAGTAATCATACCTACCTACAATGAAAAGGATAATATTGAAGCTATTATCCGCGCTGTGTTTCAACTCAACGGAGGATACCATGTATTGGTGATCGATGATGGGTCGCCCGATGGAACAGCTTCGATTGTTCGTGCATTGATGATCGAATTTCCCCAATCACTCTTTTTGGAAGAGCGCTCTGGTAAACTGGGTCTGGGCACTGCCTATATCCATGGTTTCAGGTGGGGTATTGCCAGGGGCTATGCCTATATCTTTGAAATGGATGCCGACTTCTCCCATAACCCGGCCGATTTGGAAAGATTATATCATGCCTGTGCTAAAGAAGGTGCCGACCTCGCAGTAGGTAGTCGTTATGTTGCAGGAGGTCGTACCGAGAACTGGCCACTAGACCGCCAATTATATTCTCGGGGTGGTGCGCTTTATACCCGACTCATCACCTGGATGCCGGTGAATGACCCAACTGCCGGCTTTGTATGTTATAAACGTGAAGTATTGCAAGCCATCAATCTCGATGCCATCGCATTTGTTGGTTATGCTTTTCAGATAGAAATGAAATTCGTTGCCTGGAAACTCGGCTTCCGTATTAAGGAAGTGCCCATTACTTTCATCGACAGGAAAGTGGGGGTGAGTAAAATGAGCAAGGGCATTATTAAAGAAGGTGTATTGGGTGTTTTGAAAATCCAATGGCACAGCCTCTTCAGCGGTTACCGCAAACGCATCACCAACCCCAACTAACCCTTTGTGTTTACCTTTGTGCCTCCCTTTGTGTCCTTCGTGTCCTTTGTGGTTTCAAATATGCTTGCATTATCTGCAAGCTCGCGAAATGTCAAAGAGAATTGAAACCACAAAGGACACGAAGGACACAAAGGAAAACACAAAGGGGGATGGAGGGTGTTGGTTTTCTGCTTAGCTTTAAGCCTACCTTAACTGCACCCCCATGAAACAGGCACTGATCAAAATGCATATCTCCATATTCCTGGCCGGCTTTACCGGTATACTCGGCGTATTGATCAATTTGGGAGAAGGACTATTGGTTTGGTATCGCATCATGATTACGGTAGTAACACTTTTGCTTGTGTTATCTGTTCGTAAAGAGATTCAGCGTGTGGCGCCTTCGATGGTGTGGAAATTATTCGGGATCGGCACACTAATCGCGCTGCACTGGGTATTCTTCTTTGGCAGCATCAAATTATCCAATGTATCTATCGGGTTGGTTTGTTTTGCGTCTACGGGTTTGTTTACGGCCTTGCTGGAACCCGTTTTCACCGATAAACAATTCAGTTGGCCGGAAGTGGGTTTAGGGTTGATGAGCTTACTGGGGATACTCCTGATCTTTCATTTTGATACCCGCTATCGCGATGGCATTATTGCCGGTATTATTTCAGCATTATTGGCTGCCATGTTCTCAGTACTCAATAAACGGCATGTAAGCAAACTGGAACCACGTACCATGATGTTATATGAGTTAAGCGGAGGCCTGCTCTTACTCACTTTGCTCATGCCCATCTATCTGTATTTTTATCCGCCTGCATATATATTCCCCTCGTTGAGCGATTGGGCCTGGCTACTGGTATTGGCCTGGCTATGTACTGTATATGCTATGAACCTCATGCTGCAAGCTTTGAAATTTGTATCTGCCTTTACCCAAAATCTTAGCCTCAACCTGGAACCCGTATATGGGATCATTCTTGCGTTTATTCTATTCGATGAAAATCGTCAGTTGGGCGGTAGTTTCTATGCGGGCGTTGCACTAATCACGGTTTCTGTAGTGCTGCAAATGTTTCGGGTTATTCGTACCAACAGGAAAACATTGGTGAGCCAATAAGAAAGGGGATGAGTTAGACTTTATTTATTCGTAACGGGTATTGGAAACGATCTTCTGTATTACACTATCCAGTTTCTCTGAGCTGTTGCGCAAGTGCTCTAATATCTCAATTGTTTCCGGATCGTGGTTTTTTTCCAGATTAAGGGCCAGTACATTAATGAGTCCAAGTATGTTACTCAGCGGTGCCCTTGCTTCATGTGATTGCAAATAAGCGATCTCACGCATTTTATCGTACTGCTGTAACAGTTTCATTTCGGCTACCTTCCTTGCATTGATATTGGTGATATTCATCGCAACCCCCAATAGTTCTTCGCGCTCATTATAAACGGGATAGTATAACAGTTCGAACCATTGTGAATCCCCATTATTGGGGGCAATGGGCCTTTCACTCAATATCTTCTCTCCATTCAGTGAACGTTGAAAATTGATACTGAAGGGCGCCATCAAATCAGGATCAAGGAAATCGGTGAGCTTACAGCCAATGGTTAACTCATAATCCAGGAATTGCTTGGCCAGCAATCCGGCAGTACGATTAAAGTTTAGGATGTGCATATCGGGAGAGATCAGCACATTGGCATCGGTGGTACTATCGAGAATAGCTTTTAATTTGATTTCATTCTGAATCAAGGCCATTTGCTGCTTTTGTTGCAGCGTGATATCAATGAAATAACAAATAATGCCTTCTTTCGATGGTGTAGCAGATACGGCAAAATAATAATCCGGGGGCCAGGGTTGTTCGAATGTGATGGTATGATTGGTGTTGAAAGCCCTTCTCATGGCTTCAGCATAAGGCTGAGAGGGATCATCGGGGAAGAGATCCCAGAACTTACGTCCAATCATTTCCTGCCGGCTCTTACCTGTTACCTTTTCAAAGAAGGTATTCACCCGCATAAATTCCCAATTCCTGTTGAGGGCAAAGAAACCATCATTTACCCCATCGAGGTATTCATTGAACTGATGTACATACCTGGATGCTGAAAATTCTTCCAATGGATCGCCACTCAATATGGTACCAATACCCATGGTATAAGGCTGTTCCTCAATGACAATTGGGTTTAGTTCCCATTGAATGGTAATACTGCTTTGCTCCCGGGTAAGATATCGTATGGTAGCATTAAGTTTTTGGAAGGGTTTGGAAAAGCATTCTTCTATTCTTTTCCTGAAAAATTCCAGATCTGCATAATGAATGACCTTGTCAAGTGTATGATGGTCTATTTCAGCAATACCCAATAAATCCCTGAAACGTTGGTTGGTATATTGGTAATGCCCATTACGATCAATCAATATACAGGTATACAGCGCCGATTCATGTATGAGGGGCTGGAACTGGATTTGATGAATGGGCATAATAATTTTATTCTCTTGCAGTTATCTGCCCTGAAAATAGGTTTTTTTAATGATGCATTCAATTATAATTAGCTGAAAAAATCTCCCATTCACACAATTCGGATAATTTTCGCCCAATTACTCATTTTAACCGGTAAGCTATCACAGTATTCCCGAAAAAGGTGGGCACGTACACGATCCTGTTCTCCGCATCATAACCTATATCAGCCGTATTCATCTTTTCCTTACGTGTATCTAATAATGTGATCCTTTGTCCGCCGGCATACACATAATAGATGACCCCATTCCAGGCACTCACAATGAACTGATTCTCCTTCACCATTTCGATCCCATCTGTACTCGGATCCATCCCATCCGCAATACTGGATAATTGTCCGCCAGCCGTCATTTTCAGTATGCTGCCCCTGTCCAATATCAATAAACCGTCTTTGGTATATAATAATCCATTAGGTCCTTTCAGGTTTTCGAGTAGTGTGATCACACTAGCTTTTTCTATGCGATGTACTTTATTAGTACGAGTATCCGATACATAAATAACGCCCTTGGGATCGATGGTGATATCATTCAGGAATACAGCACCTTCTACCGGTATACGTTCTACTATTTTCGCTGTTTTAATATCAATTCCTACCACTTCTGTAAGGTCGGCAACATATAAACGACCTTTGAACTGGCCCATGCCCTTAGGGGCATTCAATCCCTTCACCCATTCCTTTTCAATGATTTTTCCATCCAGGCTAAGAATGGCAATCCCGCCCTTCCCATCTTTCTCCGCTGCTTGTCCGTCGATATTGGATACGAACAATCGCTTATTCCTGGTATCAGGAAGCACCGATTCGGGGGTTCGCAACAGGGTATCAGTGGTCCAAATTTTTTCCAATTGGGGTAGCTGCGCCGTGGCAGGGCAGGAAAGCAACAATAGTCCTATCAAATAAACCATCTGTTTCATGCAGGTAGGGATTTTCAGCAAAAGTACAGTTTGACCGAATGAAATACACCGATCACCGTATTTATGCCCCTGCAGGTTTATTGAGGCCAGATGATGCGGATTCTTTGTTTATCTTCGGAATTCAACCAAAAACCAGGAATCGCTATGAAAAAGTTCATGCTGGCCATCTTCATGATGTCAGCCACACAACTCATCGCACAAAAGAAGCCACTCGATCATACCGTGTATGATGATTGGCAGTCTATTGGCGAAAGAGCCATTACCAAAGATGGAAAATATGTTGCTTTTACTGTTACCCCGCAGGAAGGTGATGGGGTATTGTACCTTAAAAGTGCCGATGGCAGCTACCAGTTAGCTGTTCCGCGTGGTTATAGTGTAACCCTGTCAGAAGATAATAAATATGCTGTTTGCCGGATTCGTCCTTTATATAAGGATACCCGTGAAGCAAGGATCAAACGCCGCCGCCCCGATGAGATGCCCAAAGATAGTTTGGCCATCATTGAACTGGGTACTACCAAGGTTACCAAAATCCCACGCCTGAAGAGTTTTAAGATGGCAGATGAAACAGGATTATGGCTGGCCTATCTCCTGGATAAACCACTGGCCGATCAGTCAAGGCCCCGCACGCCCGATTCTCTCAGCCGTATCAATAGCATGTTGAGCATGGCCGATAGTTTGATGCGTGTGGCCGATAGCCTCAAGAATAAAGCCAATGAAGCTAAAACAAACGGATTGGCCGTTCTTCGCAATAATACGCCCCGCAACAACACTACTCGCACCACACCACTGGAGCCGGTAGAAGAAGGTACTGAACTGGTATTGCGCAATCTGCAAACCGGTGAAGAGCGCAGGATTAATCTGGTCAGCGATTATTATTTTGATAAAACCGGCAGTATCCTTGTTTATACAACCACCCGCAAAAACAGTGATGCCACGGTGCAGGCAACCATTGTAAAGCATGACCTTGCTGCCAATAAACAACAGGTGATCCTTACCCGTTTCAATGATGCCAAGGCCTTCCGGATGGATGAAGCAGGTAAACAAATTGCTTTTGTTGCAGAAAGAGACAGCAGCTCAAAAGCCTTACAAAAGTTCTATAAGCTCTATTATTATAAAGATGGCATGGATAGCGCCAGGTTACTGGCCGACAGGAATACGAAGGGTATGACGGCCAACTGGACCATTAGTGATAACCCGGGTAGTATTTCCTTCAGTAAATCTGGTAATCGGTTGTTTTTTTCTACACTGCCCATTTGGCCGGTGAGGGATACAACAGTTCCGGAGATCGATCGTGTGAGTGTAGATATCTGGCATTATAATGATGACAATATTCAGCCCGTACAATTGCGCACACTCAATAATGATCTGCGTAGAAGTTATGTAGCAAGATTTGATCTTGAAAAAAATGAAGTGATTCAACTGGCTAATGAAAAGATCAGAAGTGTATTGCAGGCTGGTGAAGGTGATGCCGCAGTTTTCTATGGTGCATCTGATGAAGGCAACCGTATTGCCAGTCAATGGCAGGGATATACCCTGAACGACTTGTACCGGATCGATCCCATGACCGGAGCAACAGAGCTCATTCGCAAAGGACTTAAACTGCGATTGCCACAGGCTTCTCCCAGTGGTAAATATGTGATGTATTTCGATGAGGGAGCCAGAAAGGTAGCGGTGTATAACAGCGAAACCAAACAATGGAACCAGGTAGCAAAAGATATCAAGACCTCACTGTTTGATGAGGAAAATGATGTGCCCGATGATCCGAATGCCTACGGCGTTGCCCGTTGGATAGAAGGAGAGAAGCAGTTGCTCATGTACGACCGTTATGATATGTGGCAGGTTGATCCGGAAGGTAAGGCAGCATCGGTTTGTATCACCAACGGACGCAAAGACAAACTATCTATCCGTTATGTGAATACCGATACCGATGAGCGCTATATTAAAGCCGATGAACAAATACTGGTTCGCTTATTCGATGAAAAAGATAAGTCTGCCGGTATGGCTATTGTCGATTTGAAAGGCAATGTATTGAAACCGCTCTTCAAGGATAAGGTAAGTTTGGGTAACCCGGTAAAGGCTAAAAATGCCAATGTACTGGTGTATACGGCAGAAACCTATGTACAGTCGCCCAATGTATTCGTTCGTTCTTATGAGGGTACTCCCGTTCAGTTATCTGCTACCAACCCGCAGCAATCTCAGTATAACTGGGGAACAGCAGAGCTTTTCAAATGGAAAGCGTATACAGGTAAGGAAACAGAAGGGATTGTTTACAAACCCGAAGACTTCGATCCCCGTAAGAAATATCCCATGATTGTTTATTTCTACGAAAGAAGCAGCCAGGGATTGTATGGATACATTGCACCTTCACCCACACCTTCGCGACTCAATATATCTTTCTTTGTGAGCAGGGGATATGTGGTATTTGTTCCTGATATCTGGTATAAAACAGGTTATCCTGGTCAGAGTGCCTATGATTATATCGTGAGTGGTACACGTGCTGTTGTAAAACAAGGTTATGTAGACAGTACCCGTATTGGTTTGCAGGGACAGAGCTGGGGTGGTTACCAGATTGGTCACCTGATTACCAGAACCAAATTGTACGCAGCAGCCTGGGCTGGTGCGCCTGTGGCCAATATGACCAGTGCCTATGGTGGTATACGCTGGGGTACAGGTTTAAACAGACAGTTCCAATATGAGAAAACACAAAGCCGTATTGGTGCCACCCTCTGGGAGAAACCCAATCTCTATATCGAGAACTCTCCACTCTTCCATTTGCCTAAAGTGACCACCCCATTGGTGATCATGGCCAATGATGCAGATGATGCAGTGCCCTGGTACCAGGGTATAGAATTCTATACTGCACTTCGTCGTTTGGGTAAAAAAGTATGGATGCTGAACTACAACAACGAAGCCCACAACTTGGTGGAAAGAAAGAATAGAAAAGACATCCAGATACGCGAGCAACAATTCTTCGACTATCTCCTGAAAGGCGATAAACCCGCCAAATGGATCTCCGAAGGTGTGCCCGCAACCATGAAGGGCAAAGATTATGGACTAGGCTACTAAACCCTTCGTGCTTCCCTTTGTGTCCTTTGTGTCCTTTGTGGTTTCAAATCTGCTTACGTTATCTGCAAGCTAGCAAAACGTCAAAGATATTTGAAACCACAAAGGACACAAAGGACACGAAGGTGAACACAAAGGTTAGGGGTTCATTTGGGTGCTGATGTAGCGCACCAGACTTCTTCTTGCTATTGGTAGCAAGGTTTCTTCTAATGGTAATGATAGCGATGTTTCAATGGCGTACACAGCAGGATTGGGCAGGAAGCTCCTGTTTCTGATTAGTTCTGTTTTGATTTGCTGATAGGAATTCACAAAATTGCGTTGCCAGCTATCTACATATTCCGTGATGATACTCCTGTATTTCTCATCATGCTTCTCAAAAATACTCAAGCGATATTGGTACACCCTGGTTTCTCTCTGTTGTTCCTGTCCGAGTAACAGATACCCTTCCTGGTGATCGAGTGGAACCAGTCCGATGGGTTCAATATTCAATCGCTGCTCCACAAATTCATAAATTTCTGTACCACTGGTGATGGCTCGTTTCATGGTGGAAGAAGCATACTGGATAATATCTTCCAACTCTTTCATCAATTCATCATCCTCGATCATGGATTCATACAGTAGTTGTAATTTCTCCAGTTGAATACCAGTAAGTCGTTTCGGGAACTGTTCCTGTAAGTATTTCTTATTCTCTTTGAAAGCCACCAGATTATTGTAATGAAAAATCAGGTCGGCTAATTGTGGATAGAGTTTGTTTTCGCGGAAATAGCCATTCACTTCCTGCAAATATGCCAGCAGGGTATATTTCTTCAGCTCAAAATCGATGTAGCCATCCGCAAACCATGTTTGAGATAAGGTCTTCATACGCTTCTGTTTTATACAAGGAATTTACTAAAAAACTATCTTTTTTCCTGGGCTTGTTTACTAACAGGATGTGAAAAATCGGGAAGTAGACAGTCGCATCAGTATAGTCGCAGTTGAGCAGCATATTCCATAAATAGCCTCATAAAAAAAGCCCCGTTATTGAAACGGGGCCTTGCATAGATGATACTGCTTAGCATTTATTAGCCGGAACAGTTGGCTTGCATTTTTTGGGACACGCTTTCTTATCCTTGCACAGTTTGGTATCGCAGTGCTGTTTTTTTGCTTTTGATTTGTCGTTGGTTTTATTATCTGCTGCTATTGCAACACTCGTGATCAGCGCCAGGCCGATCATGGACATAATGATCTTTTTCATTTGATATGATTGTTTGAATGGAATAATGGAGCAGGCAATTACCTGTTATCAACAGGGCTGCTCAATAAAATGGGATCAAATGAAAACGGGTTCCGGAGGTTGTAACAGGGTAGTGGTAAAACCTGCTGCTACAGCTTCTGTATACGTGGGGGATACTATTTGTGTAGCAAATTTCCAGGCATAGCGATAAGCCTCTTCTTCATGGAGCAAACACTGGCAGGGAGAGCAATAAGTATTGCAGGAAGTATTACAGCCTGTATTGGCTGTTTTATTGCAACTGGTTGTATTTTGTTCTTGCTGTTTTTGTTGACATACTGGTGGCGTACACTCACTGGCTGCCATCATACCTGTGTTTTCCCAGTTCATATGCTGCTGTTCCCAATAGAGCAGGGGCTGTGAAATAAACAGCACGGTAAGACCCAGGAAGAGCGTGGCAAAACACTTCATCTAACTAAGATAATACCCTTACTGGCTGTAGAAAGCAAATTGCGATGATGGGGGCTGGGGCTTGATGAGTGGCGAAAAGATGGCTTGAACGTATTTCGTCTTTCCCTGCGATGGTAGCAAGGAATTCTTCGCAGTGTTCCCTGTTTTTGGGGCTACACTGCGAAGAAATGCTTTAGTTATTTACAGATATTGAAACCACTGTCTTTCAGTGTCCCACTTCTCAAACTCTTTAGCCACTTCTGTGAGGAAGCTGGCTCCAATGCTACCATCTACAATACGGTGGTCGTAGCTGAGGGAGAGGTACATCATATGACGGATACCAATCGTATCACCTTCCTTGGTTTCAATAACCATGGGGCGTTTTTTGATGGCGCCAACGGCCAGTATCGCTACCTGAGGTTGGTTAATAATGGGCGTGCCCATGAGTGAACCAAATGTTCCTACATTAGTGAGGGTAAATGTTCCACCAGCAGTATCATCGGGCTTCAGGCGGTTATTCCTTGCTGCATCTGCCAATCCGTTCACTGCTTTACTCAGTCCAACAATGTTGAGCTGATCTGCACCCTTGATGACCGGAACGATGAGGTTACCAGAAGGCAATGCCGTAGCCATGCCAATATTAATATCTTTCTTGATCACGATCTTGTCACCATCAATTGAGCAGTTCACCAGTGGGAATCGTTTAATTACCTGGGTGATGCACTCAACAAACATGGGGGTGAAAGTGAGTTTGGTACCTTCTCTTTTTTCAAATTCGCCTTTCACTTTCTCACGCCACATAACCATATTCGTTACATCGGCTTCTGCAAAAGAAGTTACGTGCGGACTGGTATGCTTACTATCAACCATGTGCTTGGCGATGAGTTTGCGCATACGGTCCATTTCAATGATTTCAGTATGGCCATTCACCACTACAGCAGCAGGATCACTCAATTTGCCCGAAGGGGTTTGAATGTTGATGGGGGCTGAAGTTGTTGTGGCAGCAGCAGGTGCTGGACTCACCGTAGCAGCCGGCTCAAAGCGCGGTGTGGCTTGCACGGGCGCAGGTGCCGAACTTGGGGCGGGTTTGCCATTGCGGCGATCGGCCACATAAGCAAGAATATCTTTTTTGGTTACCCGACCATCCTGACCGGTACCGGGTAATCGCTCTAATTCACTTAGTGCAATACCTTCACTATTGGCAATATTCAATACCAGTGGTGAGTAAAAGCGGTTGGTAGCAGCTTTATCCATCAATCCATTCGATGGGGCTGGGGTATAAGGAATCTCTTCAGCAATCTTTTCTTCTTCTACTGCGATAGCCGGGGCTATTGCAATTGGTGCGGGAGCAGGAGCGGGCGCAGCCACTTCTGCAGGCGCTGGCGCAGGTGCAGCCGATACTTCAGCTGCCGCTTCACTGCTAATGCGTGCGATTACGGTACCAATGGGCACCACATCGTTTACGTTGAATAATATTTCAGTAATGATGCCTTCTGCGGTTGAGGGTACTTCACTATCCACCTTATCTGTGGCGATCTCCAGTACCGTTTCATCCTGTTTCACAGTGTCACCTACCTTCTTATTCCATTTAAGAATGGTAGCTTCCATGATACTTTCGCCCAGTTTGGGCATCACCAATTCAGCAACTGCCATAGAATTTCAAATATTTTATGATCAACCAATCGTCTTCTTCACTATAAAAAAAAACTTACACCTGTTCGTTTTCGGGGCAATATTAGGGAGAAAATACAGATTTTTCGTTGTATTTCCGTAAAATTATCTAGCCCCAATCAGTAGAACTGTGGCAAAGTTAACGTTAATGTGCGGAATCATCGAGTCCATTCAAGATCATTCGTCGAACCAGGTCTAAAGCATACACCGCTGTCATGTCAATATTCCGTCCTCTATCGTATCGTAACTGAAATGATTTAGCAATCGTTTTATTTGGTCCTGCAACGGCAATCCATACCAGGCCAACGGGTTTGGTTTCCGTACCGCCGTCTGGGCCCATAATGCCACTTACGGCTACTGTATATGTCGTATTCATGAGCTCCTTTGCTGTATTGGCCATGGCTATCACCGTTTCACGACTCACAGCGCCGACGGTTTCAATAACACTATGCGGTACTTGTAAAACCTGTTCTTTTACCTCATTGGCATAGCTAACAATACTTCCTTTATAAATAGAAGATGCTCCGGGGTGTTTGGAGATGAGGTGTGCGATATATCCACCAGTACAGCTCTCTGCGGTAGATAGTGTTTGATTCCTTTCCAGCAACAGTCGGGTGACGATTTTTTCCATGCTGAGATCTTCCTTAACCACCAGGTACTTCCCGGTAGCCGCGGCCAATTGCCCGAAATGATGATCCAGTTCCTGATTCAATATGGCTTCATCCTGCCCGAAACCGGTTAACCGTAACCTTACCATGCCATAGTTGGGTAAATATGCCAGTTTAATGTGAGCTGGTAATGCATCTTCCACTTCCTTGATCATTTCTGCGAGGAAGGATTCACCAAGTCCGGCGGTAAGCAGGGTCCTGTGCCGGATAATGCCAACTGGTAGCTTTTGGGGGATCATGGGCAGCACATGTTCGTTCATGAGCCATTTCATTTCATGGGTTACTCCAGGCATGGAAACAAAAAAGACCCCATTCTTTTCAAATAGCATACCCGGCGCGGTTCCTGTGCCATTAAACAGTACTTCACATACATCTGGTACTTCAGCCTGTTTACGATTTCTTTCAATCATGGGCCTTTTCAGTACCTGCTCAAATAAATAAGTGATATGTTGCAGGGTCGGTTCATGTACCACCATCTTTCCGCCAAAGTATTCGCATAATACCGGTTTGGTAATATCATCGGCCGTGGGCCCCAATCCGCCGGTTATCAATACCAGCGATGATTCCTTGCTGGCATCATCCAGGGCTTTCCAAATCTCATCCCTGTCATCACCCACCGATATTCTCTTCCTGAGCAATACCCCGGCTTTATTCAGTTCCTGGGCAATCCAGGCACTATTGGTATCAATCACTTGTCCAATCAGCAGCTCATCACCAATGGTAACGATGGTGGCAAAAACTTTTTCCATACTTTCAGTACTTAATTATACGCAAGGTAAAACGCAAATATGAGATCAGTTGTTTACAGCATCATTTGTTTATGTTTCATTGCTCCCCTGCAGGCACAGTCTGTTCGGGAAAAAATTGACCGTTCCGTAAAGCGGCTATTAACCGACGAGCAAATGAAATACGCCACGCTTGGGCTTGTGGTATTAAACAGTGAAACTGGTGCCAGCATTTACGAACACAATGCCCAAACAGGGATGGCGCCAGCCAGCTGCCAGAAATCGGTGACTAGCGCAGCCGCTTTTGAAATACTTGGAGCAACCTATCGGTTCCGTACTGAATTGGGATATAACGGCGATTTACAAAAAGGCAAACTCAATGGGGATCTTTATATCACCGGATACGGTGACCCCACTTTGGGCAGTTGGCGCTATACAGGCACAGCCGATACGCTTTTATTAAAAAGATGGATTGCCCTGCTGAAGCAAAAAGGCATAGAACAAATTACAGGTCATATTATAACCCGCTCCCCCCAATGGGAAACAGCTTCTGTGCCGGGTGGATGGATCTGGGATGATATGGGAAACTATTATGGCGCCGGAGCTTATGGCTTAAACTGGCGGGAAAACCAATATGACCTCATTCTCCGTTCCGGACAACAGGAAGGCGATAAGGTAAGTATTGTAAAGACCAACCCTGTGGTGCATAATATGCTTTTCAAAAATGAATTGCGTACCGGTAAGAAGGGTAGTGGCGACAATGCCTATATCTACCTGGCACCCTACGGTGAACAGGCTTATTTGAGGGGCACCATACCGCCAGCGCAATCGCGTTTTTCCATTGCAGGTTCCCTGCCTGATCCGGCACAGCAATTATCGCTTACACTGGCTGAGGGGATGCGTAAAGTGGGAGGTGGGATTCCTGCAGTAAGACAAAAAACTGATTCCAATTTGGTAACCGTCTTACATACCGAATGGTCACCCACATTCGATAGTATCAATTACTGGTTCATGAAAAAGAGTGTGAATCTTTATGGTGAAGCAATGATCAAGGCCATTGCACGGGAACAATCAGGCTTTGCTTCAACCGATAAAGGGCTGGAACTGGTAAAGGAGCTATGGAAGAAGCAAGGCATTGATCCGGATGCGCTTCGTATGTTGGATGGAAGTGGACTTTCACCACAAAACCGGTTAACACCACAGGCGCTGGCACAGGTACTGCAATTCGCCCGCAAACGCCCCTGGTTTGATCTTTATGCCGATGCTTTTCCCGAATACAATAAAATGCGCCTTAAAAGTGGAACCATTGGTGGCTCAAAAGGATTTGTGGGGTACCACACATCTAAAGAAGGCATCACCTATACCGTTGTACTACTCGTAAACAACTATATCGGCTCCCCAAGTGAAATTGTTCGCAACCTGTTTCTGGTGCTCGTTGAACTCACATAACACCGGTTACCCCGCAAGATGTGGCGCCAGTTTAGCCGCTAAGGCAGCGGGTAAGCTGCTACGCTGTCGGGTTACACTGTCAATGAAGTAAAGCGTAACCTTGCCCATGGTGAGTAGTTTACCCTCTTCATTCAATACCTCACTATGAAAAGTTATCTTATGATCGGTAGGCAACTCCCTCAGTTGGGTTCTGATGGTGATCAGGTCATCATATTGCGCTGGTCGTAAATAGCGTGCTTCCATTTCCACCACAGGCATATGAATGCCCATTTCTTCCATCTTTTTATAAGTAAAGCCCAGCTCACGAATACATTCTGCCCGGCCTACCTCAAAATATTGGGCATAATTACCGTAATACACAATATTCATCTGATCGGTCTCCGCATATCTTACCCTAACCTGTGTTTCGTGCTGGTACATAGTTATCCTGATTTGTTGACAAACTTACGAGCTATATCTGTTTTTCCACAATAAGGCTATTCACAACTCCTTACAAAACGCTAATACTACCTTTAAATGAGGTTTTTCGCTTTTCATTAAGAAAGAAACTAAAATCTTTGCTGCCAAGCAGCCCATTACTCTATGAATAGATTCCTTTCCATATGCGCACTATCGGCCTGCATGGTCATAGGTAGCGCTGGGTACTCACAAACTACCCGTTTATTACAGGATCCCGATGCCGAATTCAAGCAGGCCAAAGACATGTTCCAGCAGGAACAATATGGATTGGCTTATCCTGTATTCAAAAAGATTTACAGCAATGGTGCGCCTGAGGGTAATATCCGCTTTGCTGTTCAACTGGAAGCCCAGTATTACTATATCCTCTGTGGTCTTAAGCTCAATGACTCTACTGCCGCTCCTATGGCTGTTAAGTTTGTTGAAAACGAAAATGATGCACCACATGTACAAATGATGCGGTTTCATTTGGGGGAGTATTATTACAGGCGTAAAATGCTTCCGGAAGCAGTAGCCTGTTATGAAAAGGCCAATATCGCCAACCTCAGCAACAGAGAAATTGCCGATATGAAGTTTCACCAGGGGTATGGTTATTTCACGATGTTGCAATTTTCGAATGCCAAGCCTTTGTTCAACGCCATCCGACAAATGCCCCAGGATCCGAACTATATTGATGCGAACTATTATTATGGTTTCATTGCTTTCAATGAAAAGAACTACAAACAGGCCATTGAAAGCTTTGAGATTGCTGAACGTTCGTCGGACTACAAAAATGTAGTACCCTTTTATCTCGCTGAGATCTATTATTTTAATGGGGAGCGGGATAAGGCGCTCACTTATGGTGAAGCTGCGCTGCAAAAAGGTGGACAATATTATGACCTTCAATTCAGACAATTACTTGGTCACCTATGGTTCGAAAAGCGCCAGTATGCCAAGGCATTGCCTTATCTGGAGAAATATGTGGCCGGCAATTCGAAAGTGCGCAGGGAAGACCTCTATGAACTTTCCTATTGTTATTATGAGGCCAAGAATTGGAATAAGTCTATCGAAGGGTTCAAGCAATTAGGTGGGGGAGAAGATTCACTCGCACAGAATAGCATGTACCTCCTGGCCGATGCCTATCTTAAAGTGAATGACAAGCAGAATGCAAGAAATGCGTTCCAGTTTTGTGCTGCCAATAACAGCAATGCCGTTCAGAAGGAAGTGTCTGCCTTCAACTATGGTAAGCTTTCTTATGAATTGGGTTATATGGATGCGGCATTGAAGGGGCTGCAGGTCTTTGCTGCACAATATCCTTCTTCTGCCATGTTGCAGGAAGCCCGTGAGCTCTTGGTGAGTACGCTGGCCAACACCAGCAACTTCAAAGACGGACTGGCACTGTATGAAAGCCTGCCAACCCGCAGTGAGAATGCCATGAAGATCTATCCAAGACTTTTGTACGGTAGATCGGTTGAACTTATCAATGATCAGCAACTCAGTCAGGCTGAGCCCTTGCTGAACCGCCTAACAGAAGTGCCCTACAATAATGGTTTGTTACCATTGGCCCGTTTCTGGAAAGGCGAGTTAGCTTATCGCACAGGTAACAATGAATTGGCTATTGGTTATTTTACCGAATACCTCAAACAACCTGTTAGCAACGGAGAAGTGAATCCGGTTAATGCGCGCTATAACCTGGGGTATGCCCTCATGAAATCTGAGAACTATGGTGCTGCACGTGAGCAGTTCGATCAGATTGCAAAGCCCTCCCTCAATGCCAGTAACATTGAGCAAGATGCTTATTTACGAGCGGCCGATTGTTACTTTATGAATAAGGATTTCAAACAATCACTCCGAATGTATGAAACGGTATTGAACACACCCTTACCCGGAGCCGATTATGCCTTATACCAGAAAGCAGTAATTGCAGGTGCAACCAATAACAATACAGAAAAGCTTTCCCTGCTCAAGAGTTTGGAAACCCGGTTCCCCGCATCTCCTTTGGTAGCAGATGCTTCGCTTGAAATGGCTAATACTTATCTGGCCGATGAAAATTATGAAGCGGCATTGGCACCCTTGAATAAGGTGATCAAAAATGATAAGGCCGCTACACTGAAAGCCGATGCCTATCTGAAAACAGGGATTGCTTATTTCAACCTGGATAAGAATGAAGAGTCTTTACAACAGTTTACCCAGTTGGTAAAGCAATATCCCAATGCACCTGAAACCGATGGTGCCATTGAATATATCCGCAGTTTATTCATTGAACGACAACAGCCGGGTGAATTTGCGTCTTTCATGCGTGCTAACGGTCGACCAGTGAGTTATAATGAAGAAGACTCACTCACTTACCGCTCTGCCATGATCCGTTATGAAATGAAGGATATGACGGGTGCCGCTACCGGATTTAAAGGTTATCTCGGTCGTTTTCCGGATGGTCGTTATCAAATAGAAGCTAATTATTTCTCTGCCGAATTGTTGGTGGCGAACAAAGATCTGAAAGCAGCATTGCCCTATTACACTGCGGTAGCAGCCAAAGCTCCTAACCGATATGCGGAGCGAAGTGCTTTACAAACAGCACGTATTTACTATTTTGAATTAAAGGAATATGACAAGGCTGAGCCTTATTTCCAGCAAACCAAGGCCCTGGCCACCCAGCAGGAAAACAAGCTGGAAGCCATGCGCGGTCTTTTGCGCTGCCAGTTTAAAGCCCAGAAATGGGAAGAAGCTGCGCCTAATGCCCAGGAACTTCTGAAAGAGAATGGTATTGCCACCGATGATAAAATGATGGCGAGTCTGGTAGTAGCCAAGAACCATCAGTTAAAGAATGAACTGGATCAGGCTATTACAGCTTATCGTCAGGTTATGCTCACCGGCAAATCGGAGTACAGTGCCGAGGCGCAGTATCATGTAGCGGAAATACTCTTCCTGCAAAACAAATTCGCAGATGCTGAAAAAGCAGCTTTCGATGTAATCAAACGCAATGGATCTTATGAACAATGGGTAACCCGTAGTTATATCCTGTTGGGCGATATTTATTTTAAACAGAATGACCTGTTCAATGCAGAAGCTACTTTCAAAAGTATAGTAGACAATGCCAGTATGGAAGACCTCAAAAAAGAGGCACAGCAGAAACTGGATAAGGTGTTGGCAGAGAAGAACAAGGTCAATAAAGTAGAACAACAATAAACAAGCAATCATGAACAAGTATAGCATTAGAACAGGGTTACTGGCATTGGCCATATTGGGCATGTTGCATTCGGAGGCACAGCGCCGTTCTACCAAAAAGAAAGCGCCAGCCAAAAAAACTACGAGCAGCAAACGTAAAACCACCACAGGTTCCAGTAAAACAACCGCAGCGCGTAGTAGCAATACAAGCGATAATGCTGCGGCACAAACCACCCGCGAGGCATTGGGTGATACCAGTTCTCCCAAAGTGGTTACCATTACTTCAGCATTCAAACCATCGCTGAAAACCGCTGCCAAGATCAACTTCACAGCAGCCTCTCCTGTAATTGATTCTTCCAGAACACCTGTTACCTACAGTGTTCCGGCTCAGAACTTATTTTTCTCCTATCAGCCTGTTCCTATTAGTCCACTGGCACTACCAGTTGACACTGGGTTTAAATGGCAGAATGATCACTCGATCAAAGCAGGATTGGGGAATTTTAATTCTTTTCTGTTACAAGGAGCTTTTTCCTTTGGCGATGGGGTGAAGAGTAATACCATTCTGAACCTGGATTACCTGAGTAATAAGGGTGATCTCTTTGCACAACAGTTCAGCACCATCGGTATCAGTGCATTATCTGTGTTCAATACCAATAATAACAATGAATGGACCACCAAGGCCAGCTACCGGAATACTTCCCGTTATTTCTATGGATTTGAGCCAGCCAGTTTATCATTTCAAAAATCTGATTTGCTACAGCGATTCAGTGAAGCAGGCATTGAGATTGGCTTACGCAATAAGCAACCCAATGCATTCAATATTTCTTATGCGCCTAAGCTGAACCTACATTATTTTCAGGATAACCGTCAGGCCAAGGAATACAATGCGATCCTGAATGCACCGCTCAAAAAGAACTTCGGCACCAAAATGGCCATCGATCTGGGTATTACGGCCGATATAGCCAAGACCACCGTACCTACTGGTACCGGCAACCTGTCTATCACCAACAACTTGTTTTATGTAAGTCCTTCAGTGGTGTATACTAGTGCAGCTTTCAAATTACAGGGTGGTATCAGACCATCCTGGGATAATGGCAAATTTGCCACGCTGCCTAATATTACTGCCGAAGTAAGAATTGATCAGGCTGGTTTGGTAGCAGAAGCAGGGTGGGTAGGTTATTTCAATAAGAATGGATACAGAACTTTGACTGGCATTAACCCCTGGATCAGTCAGCCCACTTCATTGCTGAACACCAAAGTAATGGAACAATATGCAGGACTGCGAGGTTCTGCCGGTAATCACCTTACCTACAGAGCTCGTTTGTCGTTCATGCGTATGAATAACCAGCCCCTTTTCCCCAACACAACCGGCGATGGGAAGGCTTTCAATGTATTGTTCGAGCCTGAATTGGATGTAGTTCAATTGCATGGAGAGTTAGGGTATACTTTACAGGAAAAATTATCTCTGCTGGCAGGTGTTACGTACCGACAATTTACTTCACAACAAGTATATGAGAAAGCATGGGGGCTATTACCATTGGAAGTAACCGGATCACTGAAATGGAAATTGCTCAAAGACCTTCAGGTAAAGGCCGATGCGTTTTTGTGGGATGGCAGCCAATACCGCGATCGTAATCTGGCTACTTTCAAGTTGAAACCTGCGGCCGACCTCAATATCGGTGCGGAGTTCGCCGTGATGCCCAGGCTTAATTTATGGGTACAACTCAATAATGTGCTTAATAACCGCTATCGTCGCTGGAACCAATATGAGGTAATGGGTTTGAATGTTCTGGGTGGTGTTGTATATTCGTTCCGATAAAAGGAATAGGATGCAGCAATTATTATACAGGTATCTGGTGTTGAAGGGTAGGCTTGATCTGCCCGAACTCGGACGCTTACACATCAAAAGAGTACCAGCCGGGTTGCTTGCACAGCAATTAACAGCACCTTTCCAGCAGGTTCAGTTCGATCCTGTAGAAGCACATCCCAGCAGAGAACTATTTGCCTATATCGCCGCAGAAACTGGTGGTGATGATCTTTCAGCTATTGCCAGCTTTAACGAATGGCTTGCAGGTTTCAAACAAACCCTGCAGTCCGGCACTTCTGTTGAATGGGCCGATCTGGGAAGCTTTTCGATTAATGAGCAGGGGCTATTAATATTTAAAGATCATCCTTCTTTCATCAAAGGACCCTCCTTCAATATTGGTGCTTCAATTATAGAACAGGAGTTGGAGGAAGAAAACGTTCAGCGTGAAAAATCAGATCAGTACTGGTGGATCTATGCCATTGTTCTGCTTTTATTAGGTGCTGCTGCCATTGCTTATCATTATCTCTAAAGACAGTTATTGAATGAGTGCACATACCATCACGTATCCATCATGCCCCTTTTGTCATAGTCAGCAGATATATCCCGTATTGGTTGCCACCGATTATACTGTGAGCAAAACCAACTTTGAGATCTGGCATTGTGATACCTGTACCAATCGATTTACACAATCCATTCCGGATATCGATCATATTGGCGCCTACTATCAATCGGCCGATTATATTTCTCATTCTGATACGAATAAAGGATTGGTGAATACTATTTATCACCGTGTTCGATCCTTTACACTACAACAAAAGAGACGTCTGGTAACCAAACTCACCAAAAAGCAAAAGGGCGATTTGTTGGATATAGGTGCAGGTACAGGCGCATTTGCTGCCACTATGCAATCGGCAGGATGGCGCGTTACTGCACTTGAACCCGATGCAACAGCACGCGATAATGCAACCCGTAAGTATGGCCTTACCCTGCGTTCTGCTAATGATATTTATACATTACCCAACCAGCAGTTCGACCTCATTACCTTATGGCATGTGCTGGAACATGTACATGACCTGCATGGTTATTTCAAACGTTTCCAGGACTTATTGAAGGAAGATGGGGTGTTGGTAATTGCTGTACCCAACTATACTTCAAAAGATGCGGCTTTTTACAAGAAATACTGGGCTGCCTGGGATGTGCCACGACATCTGTATCATTTCTCTCCAGCAGGGATGCGTAAACTAGGTGAGCAATATGGCTTTACGGTGAGCAGTATTCACCCCATGTGGTTTGATGCGTTTTATGTAAGCATGCTCAGCGAAACCTATCAGCATGGCAAAGGCAACTTACCTGGTGCTTTTGTTACAGGTCTTCGCTCTAATACACGGGCAGTATCTGATCCTGAACGTTGCAGTTCACTCATCTATGTATTGAGAAAGTTGTAAGTCGGCTTAGTTTAATTTGATCTCGTATAGGGCCGGCCATTTTTTTCCCGTGATATAAAAGGTCTTGGTATCTGGGTTATAGGCAATCCCATTCAGTACATCCTTATTTCCAAAAATAGGCTGATTGGTTTTAAGTAAAATACCTGTCAAATCAATCCTGGCTTCAACTATACCACTGGTAGGATTGATCTTAATAATCCGGTCGTCGTTCCACACATTGGCATAAATGTTTCCATCCACGAACTCTAATTCATTGAGGTTAGATACATAACCATTGTTATCATATACGCCCAATGTTCTTTCAATGGCAAAACTAGCAGGGTTCACAAAGTATAGATTACTACTGCCGGTGCTTACAATCAGTTGCTTGCCATTATTGGTAATACCCCATCCTTCCATGGGCCAGTCGAATTCACCTGTTTTCTTGAACGTGGCCAGATCATACACAAATACTTTTTTTTGTTCCCAGGTAAGCTGGTAAATCTTATCATTCAAGATGGTGATCCCTTCTCCGAAATATCTTGAATCGAGCGATATTTTCTGTGTGGCCTTCCCGTTTGAGATATCCATCTTCATTAAATGACTCTCTCCATATAACCCAGTACCCTCATATAATGCGTTATTATGCCAAATCAATCCCTGTGTAAAATAAGCAGTATCATGTGGCAATATTTTTACAATATTATAGGGTAGATTAATGGGGGTGGGGATAGCGGCTGTTGCATTCTCCTCGTTGTTTTGATCATCATTATTACAAGCAACGAATAAGGCCAGTGCAGCCAGCAGAATATAGTGTTTCATTTTCATTGATTCTTTTCAAAAATAACCATTTGGATAGAAAGCGTACCGTTAAAAATAGCTCAATACCCGATCGGCAAGTTGTTGTCCTATGATAGGCGTTAATGCCACCCCCATACCATTACAGGCAATGCCATAATGGATTCCTTTTGTAGAGGTACCCATAATCGGTCGCTTTGTTTCTGTAAAACCCATGATGCCACTCCAGCTTTGGTCGATGCTGAATGAGAGGGAAGGGTGGAGGTGTTTGGTGAGAAATTGAATAAGTGTATCCCTGATAAGTGTTGAGCCACTCATATCCAGTGTTTTCTCTGTATCGAAACTTGTATTACGCGCCCCACCTAATAGTATACGGTTACCCAGGTTTCGCCAATAATAGAAGCCCTCATCATAATGAAAGGTACCCCGCATAGGTAATTCAGGGATGGGGTGCGTGAGGATGATTTGACCGCGGGCAGGTTGTACACCCAACTCAGGAATGAGTTCGCTGGTAAAGGCATTGGTACAAAAAATGAGTTCTTTTGCGTTTATTTCCCTTCCAAGGGCATCGCTCAGCATCCATCCATGAGGAGCACGATCAAATGACCGCATTTCATAGCCGTTGAGCAGGGTAACCCTTTGTTGTAGTTGTTGAGTGAGTGCCTGTACCAATTTACCGCTATGAATGGCCGCTTCTGTTTGGTTTTCAACCATCAGGTCGAAGCCCTGCAAACCCATATCAGTCATTTTATGACCGGCATACCTGAAAATGGAGCGTTGGCCGGTAATATCTTTAAGCAGCTTATTCAGTTGACTCACCCGATCATCAAAAGCAGGCCAGTACCGGCTGCTGGCAGATACACATTCATAGCCACCACAGGGATCCCAACCGATCTGTTCCGGATGAAAGCTTTTTTGTAGCAGTTCTATGCCCTTCACGCGCATTTCTACAATACGCAGCATTTCGTCTTTACCTACTTGTTCGAGGTCGTACATCAACTCCGTAGGACTTCCAAAGCAGGCGAAACCAGCGTTACGGGTTGATGCGCCGAGTGGAGTGGTATTTCGTTCAATGATGGTAATGGAAAGGTTTGGCGCTTTGGCAAGTAAGTGGGTAGCTGTCCATAGTCCCATTAGCCCTGCACCTACAATAATAACATCTGCAGGCTTATAAAAGCTTTCTTTTTCCCAGGCAGAGAGATTGACCATGTATCGAATGTACTAATTTCTTATTGCCAGCTACTTATCCGTTGAAGTTACCCTCATAGATTAGCCCCTGCACAGCATTATACATTGAATCGGAAGTGCATGATGTCGCCGTCTTTCACCAGGTACTCCTTGCCTTCAATGCGGAGTTTACCATTATCGCGACAGGCAGCTTCACTACCGTATTTTACGAAGTCGTCGTAGGCAATTACTTCTGCCTTGATGAAACCTTTTTCAAAGTCGGTATGGATCACGCTGGCAGCCTGGGGTGCTTTCCAGCCTTTATGAATGGTCCATGCCCTTACTTCCTGTACACCAGCAGTGAAATAGGTATCAAGGTTCAGCAGGTTATAAGCTGAGCGAATCAATCTGTTCAGGGCAGGTTCCGTCATTTTGTATTCTTCCATGAACATCTGCTTATCTTCTTCAGATTCCATCTCGGCGATCTGCGCTTCGATATTGTTGCACATCACGATCACTTCTGCACCTTCTGAAGCAACAGCGGCCTTCAGTTGTTCGGAGAACTTATTGCCGGTATGCATGCTTGTTTCATCAACATTTGCTACATACAGCACTGGTTTGTCGGTTAACAGGAACAGATCAGCCACTGCCACTTTCTCTTCTTTACTCAATCCCAGTGAGTGAATGCTCTTTCCGGTTTCCAAATGTGCCTTACAACGAGTCAGGACCTCGAATTCGGCTTTTGCTTTGGCATCACTGCCAACACGGGCCATTTTTTCTACACGCTGCATTTTCTTTTCTACACTCTCCAGGTCTTTCAACTGCAGTTCTGTATCAATGATTTCCTTATCAGCAACGGGGTTGATGGCACCTTCTTCACGTAATACATTCTCATCTTCGAAACAACGGATTACATGAATAATTGCATCTACTTCACGGATATTACCGAGGAATTTATTGCCCAATCCTTCACCCTTGCTGGCACCTTTTACAAGGCCGGCAATATCAACGATCTCCATTTGGGTAGGCACCACGCGGTTAGGAACCACCAGTTCTGCCAGTTTGCTGAGGCGTTCATCGGGCACATCTACCAAACCCACATTGGGTTCGATGGTACAGAAACGGTAATTACTTGCCTGCGCTTTGGCGCTATTACTAACGGCGTTGAAAAGGGTAGACTTACCTACATTAGGAAGACCTACGATACCTGCTTGTAAAGCCATAATGCTGAGATTAAGATATGCCCGGGATCTTTGGTCCCGTGTGTTTTTGAGCCCGCAAATATACACCCTTTATGCGGAAGTGCAGGACTATGAATAGGAGAGATTAATGCCATTTCTATAGGTTTATTGGCTATTTTAGCCTCCTAACTCAATCCTATGGCACTCAACATTGTATGGATAGCCTTTTTTGTGATCGCCTTCCTGATTGCTTTGTACAAGTTCATTTTCCTGCAGGATACTGAGGTATTCAAGACCCTGGTTGATGGCATGTTTGAAAGTGCCAAAGGATCGGTGGTTGATGTGGCGTTTCCACTTACCGGGGCGATGGTATTCTTCCTGGGTTTGATGAATATTGCGGAGAAGGCGGGGGGTATTAACTGGTTGGCCCGGATTCTCAATCCCTTTATGAAGCGGTTATTTCCCGGCGTGCCAGATCAGCACCCTGCCATGGGACAAATGGTCATGAATTTTAGTGCTAATATGCTGGGGCTGGATAATGCCGCTACACCATTTGGATTAAAGGCCATGGATAGCTTGCAATCGATTAATCCTGATAAAGAAAAAGCATCGAATGCGCAGATCATGTTTCTGGTACTGCACACCAGTGGATTAACCCTGATCCCACTTACTATTATTTCCTATCGGCTCGCTGCCGGATCGAAGGAAGCGGCGAGTGTGTTCATACCTTTGGTATTGGCAACCATTTGTACTACACTGGCATCGATATTCATTGTTGGACTCAAACAAAAAATTAAATGGGATAGGGTACTGTTGAGCTGGATCGGTGCTTTGCTGGCCATAGTAGCCATTGTATTGGTTTGGGTGCAGGGTATGAGTCCTGAACAAAAGGAAACCTTCAGTCGCATTGCCGGAAACCTCATACTGTTAATCATCATCGTCGCTATTATTCTTGGTGCAGCCTGGAAAAAAGTGAATGTATTTGATGCATTCATTGATGGTGCCAAAGGTGGTTTTGATGTGATCCTGAAGATATTGCCATATCTGGTAGGCATGCTGGTAGCTATTCGTGTATTCAGGGATAGTGGTGCCCTGGGTTATATTGTAGAAGGCTTATCGTGGGTGATCATGCAATTCGGTATCAATACAGATTTCACATCGGCACTGCCTGTTGCCATTATGAAGCCCTTTAGTGGTAGTGGCGCGCGTGGGTTGATGCTAGAAGTAATGCAAACGCAGGGAGCTGATTCCTTCGCCGGAAAACTGGCTTCAATTTTTCAGGGATCGGCCGATACCACTTTTTATATCATTGCCCTTTATTTTGGAAGTGTGGGGATCAAGAAAGTGCGTTATGCCATTTGGGCGGGCATGCTCGCCGACCTCTTAGGTGTGGTCATGGCTATTATAATTGGGTATATTTTCTTCGCACATTAACCGGTTGATGATCATTCAAGAAGTAGCGCTGCCAATTGCTTCATGCCTTCGGATGCAGTTGCTTCAATGGCAGTGAGGTTGGGTATATTACCTGTATGCGGTATTTTCTTATCGATGATGTATTTCCTACAATGACGAGGTGCATAATGTAGTAGGCCTGCCGCCGGATAAACTGCGAGCGAAGTGCCAATGACCAGGAATATATCTGCCGTAGCTGTAATGGCAGCCGCGGGTTCGATCATCGGAACCTGTTCTTCAAACCAAACAATATGTGGCCGTAATTGACCACCATCAGGTGCTGTATCGCCCAGTTGTATGTCTTCCCTGATATCATAAATCTTATCTGTATCAAGTTCACTACGCATCTTGAAGATCTGTCCGTGCAGGTGCAGCACATTGGTACTGCCAGCACGTTCATGCAGGTCGTCAATGTTTTGCGTGATGATCTGTACGTCGAAATCACTTTCCAATGCAGCGAGAATGCGATGCGCATCATTGGGAGATGCTTTGGCTACATCCCTTCTGCGCATATTGTAGAAGTCAAGCACCAGTGCCGGATCTTTTGCCCAGCCCCGGGGAGAAGCTACTTCATAAATATCATAACCTTCCCAGAGGCCATCACTATCCCTAAAAGTGCGGATACCACTTTCGGCACTGATGCCTGCTCCACTTAAAACAACCAGTTTCAGTTTTGCTACTCGATGGGGTTGGTGATGTTTCTTCTCTTTCTCCATAGCACTACAGCAATAATTCCGCCTAAAATTAAGGGCCAAATACGGATCATGAAAAGAATGATCTCCACAATCACAATGCCCCCTGTGCGAAACCCATGCCAGGCTTTGGTAAAAAAGCCATCAGGTTCAATGGTGGGTATTGGCACGTTTACATAGGCATAATACCTGAGTTCAATGGTACTATAGGTTGTTTGGTGCTTGAGGTAATTAAGCCTGCCAGCGGCCGACTCTATTTCTTCCTGTATACTATTCACTTGTTGCTCTACCTGCAGTATATCATCCATTTTATGTGCCTGCTGTAATAATTGCAAATATCTTTCCCTGACCTTTTTTCGTGACTGCATTCGGGAGTAGGTGTCGACCATGTCTGTACTTACATCACTGGCTTTTATCAGTTTGTTTTCTACTCGGATGCTGTCTATTTGCGTGAGTTGCTCAACCAGGTCATCGAAATAGGCAACAGGTACTTTAATGGTCAGCGCGTGCTGTATACGACCAGATGAACTGGACTGTGTCTCATTAGCGATATAGGCACCATATTGTTGTAATGCTTGTCGCATCTGCTTATCGAAGCCCTCATATTGTTTTACTTCCAATTGCAGATCAGCAGTTTTGATGAGTTTCTTATTCCAGTCGGGATAAACAATATTGCTCTTTTCGGTGTTGCCTTTGCTTTTTTGTAGCGCTTGATTGTCAGGCGCTTGCTCTTCTTCCAGAACGGGTTCCATTGCCGCATCGCCAACAGCAATCGATGAATCAGCTACGAATAGTTCATTGGTGGTATGGGGGGCAGTAACAGCAGCAGTTTGTATGGGCTCCTCTACAGGTGAGGTGGTACAGGATACTGCGCAGCCAAGTATGGCCATAGCGGCCATGAGGTAAATGGTCTTCATGGTTTTTTGTAATTAGATGCAGTGAAGAAATAAATTGCACAGATCTGCTTACATGAATACCAATTACCCCAAAAAGGTAACCGTATCAGCTGTTAAAATTATTGCAATAGGCTGATGGGTGAATAGGATAAAATAGGGAAGAAGTATTTATTTGCTTCCGGAAAGTTCCATGATCACTTTCCATTCGGCATCTGTCACAGGTTGTACAGAAAGGCGGCCCAAACGAACAAGTGCCATTTGCTCTAATCTTGGATCAGCTTTTACCTTGGCAAGACTAACCGGCTTCTTGAGTTTTTTATGTGGGGCAAAATCTACGGCCGACCAAAGATCACCTTCAATGGTGGGATCGGGGTAAGCTTCTTTAATCACTTTGGCAATGCCAACAATTTCCAGTCCCTCATTACTGTGGTACCACAGTGCCTGGTCGCCTTTTTTCATGGCACGCAGATTATTACGGGCTGCATAATTGCGAACGCCATCCCAGAAAGTACTTCCGTCTTTCTCAAATTGTTCCCAACTGTATTTGAATGGTTCTGATTTAATGAGCCAGTATGCCATGTGATGTTGCTTGATTATTGATGATAACAAAGATAAACAACAGATGGTTCGTTTTATTCAGCTGCCAGTACATCGGCCAGGTGAATAACCTGCAATCCGCTTCCCTTATGTTTTGCGCAACCATCAATATGCATGAGGCAACTCATATCGGTGCTGATGATGTATTGTGCGCCGGTGTCGCCGGCATGGTTGATCTTTTGATCGGCCATAGCCACGCTAATAGGATCGAATTTCACGGCAAAGCTGCCACCAAAGCCACAGCAGGTTTCATTATCTGCCATCTCTACAAGTTCCAGTCCTGCTACTTTGCTGAGTAGCTTGCGTGGTTCCTGTTTCAGCTTGCATTCCCGCAATGCAGCACAGCTATCGTGATAAGTGGCTTTGCCTTCAAAACGTGCACCAAGGTCTTCTACTTTCAGCACATTCACCAAAAAATCTGATAGTTCGAAAATACGTTCTGCCAGCTTTTTTACGAGTTGCTGCTGTGATGATTGTTCGTAGAGCTTACTGTAGTAGTTGCGAACAAATCCTACACAACTGGCACTGGGCGCAACGATATAATCACTGCCACTAAAATCATCGAGGAACTTATTACATACTTCCTTCGCCTCACCCCAGAAACCTGCATTAAAAGCAGGTTGTCCGCAGCAGGTTTGATTGGTGTTGTATTGAACGGTACAGCCTGCTTTTTCCAGCACTTTTACCATACTGAACCCTACATTGGGATACAGTTGGTCAATAAAGCAGGGAATGAATAGTTGTACTTGCATGTTGCTACAGCGCTTATGGTTTGGCCTTGGTCAGTTTTCTGTTGAGAGCGATCATTTTCAGGGCGGTTATGGCAGCTTCTTCTCCTTTATGACCATGTTTGCCACCTACCCGCTCCAGTGCCTGTTGTTCGTTCTCCAGTGTTAATACACCAAATACAACAGGAACATCCAGCGTTAGGTTCAATTGCATGATGCCATCGGTAACACCCTTACAAACATAATCGAAGTGGGGGGTGTCGCCTCTGATCACCGTGCCCAATGAAATATAGGCATCGGGCAGTTGCAGACTGTAGGCGTAATGGTTCTTGATGGCGAATGGTAATTCAAATGCCCCTGGCACTACCAGTGTGGTAGTCTTTACCCCTTGGGCTTTGAGGATGCGTTTTACACCCGCTTCCAGTTTGTTGATGATGTGGGCGTTCCATTCTGTTTTAACGATAACAACAAAGGCATCCTTCACTGTGGGGATGCCTTTGTTTAATGTGGTGTTTCCTTGTGTTGCCATTAGTTGGATCCCAGGTCGTTTTTCTCAATACTTAAACGATAGATATATCTGTCTGCCTGAAAACCTTTATCGGTCTTAGGGAATTTTTCTTTGATCTGCTTGTATGCTTCCAGTGCTTCTTTTGTTTTGCCGGTAGTCTCCATCAGCATAGCGGCCCTGAACAGATATTCAGCAGAGTTGTTCTCGTCTGTTTCAAAAGCGGTAGCCGCTTTCTTATAGAAAGAAATGGCATCATCCTTTTTATTCAGCTCGGCATATGCATCACCCAAAGCACCATAGGCCAGTAACTGAATCTGCTGTGCATTGGTAGAGAAGTCTTTCAGGTATTTCACCGCATTATTAAAATCGCCCAGTTTCAGGTAGCTGATACCTGCATAATAATGAGCGAGGTTGGCAGCTTTGGTACCACTGTAGTTTTTGATTACATACAGTGCACCACGGTTCTGACCATCGCCATTGAGTACAAGGTTGGATGAATCCATACGGAAATATTCTTCAGCCTTGAACAGGGCTTCAGCAGCTTTTTCTTCCTTGGGTTCTACGATGAATGTTTTATACCCATACCATCCGCCAACGATCACAACGCCAGCGACTACGAAACCGGTAATGAATTTTTGATATTGTTTCCAGAAACCCTGAACTGACTTCAGAGCAGGTATTTCGCTGGTAGCATGTTGATTCTCACTCATGGGAGTTGCTGAATTTAAGGTTTGTTTTATTGTCGAGTTAGGGTTAATCTACTATGAAAGGATAAGACTGATCGATATATACATCTTTCAATACTTCGCTGTCATCTGGCCATGGGCTTTCTTCGGCAAAGCGAACGCTTTCTTCCACAACGGCATCAATGCGTTTATCGATTTCAGTCAGGAACTCTTCTGTTGCAAAGCCATTCTCCAGAATAGTAGTACGAACTTTACTGATGGGATCCTGGTCTTTATATTCATCTACCTCTTCTTTAGAACGGTATTTCTGCGGATCGGAGATGGAGTGACCCTTGTAGCGATAGGTCTTCATTTCCAGCAGGGTAGGGCCATCACCTTCACGGGCTCTTTTCACCGCGCGTGCCACACTTTCGTGCACATTCTCAGGTGTCATACCATCTACCTTATCGGCTGGCATTTCATAGGCATCGGCCAATTTATAGATATCGCTTACGTTACTGGTACGTTCAATTGAAGTACCCATCGCGTAATTGTTGTTCTCACAAATAAAGATTACAGGTAGTTTCCAAAGCATGGCCAGGTTAAAGGTTTCATGCAACATACCCTGACGTGCAGCACCATCTCCAAAATAACACAGCACTACATTCTGAGTGCCCCTGTATTTTTCAGCGAATGCCAGTCCGGCACCGGTACCAATTTGGGCACCTACTATACCATGACCACCAAAGAACTTATGTTCGGTGCTGAAAAAGTGCATACTACCACCTTTGCCTTTAGCACAACCTGTAGCTTTACCATATAATTCGGCCATACATGAGTTGGCACTCATTCCTTTGGCTAATGCCAAACCATGGTCGCGATAAGCAGTGATAAAAGGATCATCGGGCTGGGTAGCAGTTAAACAACCGGCTGCAATGGCTTCCTGACCTACATAAGCGTGGAAAAATCCACGAATCTTACCGGCCATCTTATACATTTCCTCGGCTTTCAGTTCAAACTGACGGATAAGCTGCATTAGTTCATACCAATACAGATAAGTTTCTTTTGAAAATTTAGTAGCCACTTAGTCAAAATTTTGAGGGGCAAATATAGGGAAAAATGCTTACCGGGTTCAGGCTTCCCCGGGCTTGTTTGGGGTATAATTTTTCAATTTTAACCTCTTTTACGCCCCATTCCCTGAAATATGGTCTATCTTAAGGCCAAAATCATATAATTATGAAAAAATATTTGTTCCTCCTTTTGCTGCTACCCATCTTGTCTATGGCCCAGCAAAAAGGCATGAAATTCGAACATGAACTGGATTGGAAAGGCATTCAGGCCAAGGCCAAGGCCGAGAACAAGTTCATCTTTGTTGACTGTTTCACTACCTGGTGCGGGCCCTGTAAGTTTATGTCGGATAATGTATTCCCCCAGGAAGAGGTAGGGGCCTTCTATAATAAGAACTATATTAATCTTAAGATCCAGCTCGATACCACCGATCATGACAGTGAAGAGGTAAAGAAATGGTTTGCCGATGCGCAGGCCATTGCCACCAAATATGAAGTGCGCGCTTACCCCACTTATCTGATCTTCGATCCTTCGGGCGAGATCGTGCACCGCTTTGTTGGTTCTTCGGATGCCAAACATTTCATTGAGAACGGACAATCATCCATGCAGCCCGAAAAGCAATATTATACTCAGCTCAGGAAATATGAAAAGGGCGATCGCTCACCGGCATTGCTACGTTCACTGGCTTTTGCTGCAAATGATGCTTATGATCCCAAGGTGTCTGCCAAAGTAAGTGCTGAATACCTGGCCACACAATCTGATCTGTTTACGAAAGATAACCTCGAATTCATTGGAAAGTTTACCGCTACTACCAAGGACAAAGGT
>VFQP010001509.1_pt1 | contig 30912 bp, 57 predicted proteins | sample 3512351 | NCBI WGS metagenome assembly VFQP01 (sample SAMN10412372, study PRJNA504923) | tailings metagenome | isolation source: Relicate 1 Philex TSF1 revegetated site | place: Philippines: Tuba, Benguet | collected 2017-08-29
CCCCCCCCCCCCCCCCCCCCCCCCCCGCACAATAGGTGTTGCATCCATCTACATCAACTACGACGCCGATCGCCAGCGACAAGAGTTTCGGGCAAGTGAGGGCAAGGACCTGGTATGGGGCAAGCCACCCAAAATCATCAGGGCACAATACGTCACCGGCAGTGGCGACACCAAAACGTCACTCCTACTCGCATCTGGGTGGTGGGGTATTTCCCGCCACTTTCACTACGTACCTGAAATTCTTGGGGCGTTTTTCTGGACGGTGCCAGGCCTGTTTGCCCATGGTTTGCCATACTTTTATGTCATTTTTCTGACGTTGCTGCTCACGGATCGCGCGTTTCGTGACGACAACCGCTGTGCGTCCAAGTATGGCAAGTATTGGAGCCAGTACTGCAAGGCGGTGCCATACAAAGTGGTGCCATATGTGTTTTAGTAATACAACGTGGTGCGGTATGTGTTTTAGTAATACAACGTGGTGCCATATGCGTATTCTAGTGCAACCTCTATTACAAAAGGAGGGGTGTTGAAGAAAGGCAGGGGTGGCAGCAGGAGGGGTGTTATTGTGAGTTGGTATTGCATTGTTACCCGATCTTGTAATAAAAAACATCAATCACCATGTGAAACATCATATGAAACCCCCTAATCCTTCAAAAGCACTAGAGATAAAAAGCACTAGAGATAAAAAGCAATACTGTTCAAAAATCACTAGTTCAAAATTACTTTAATGCTGCCAGCCAGCCAATACAGCCCCGGTGAGGGCCCTGGCGCAGGTGACCGAAACGTCACAGTGCTCTTGCTTGTGTCCACGTCTTCGATATACACAAACCCCGCAATATTGCTCTCCAAAAGCTGGTCGGGTGATTTCGCATGGCTGACTGCACATACGGTGTGTATGAGGTCCATACCAATGTGCATGGGGAGCACCTGGAGGGGGTCTCGCATGGACGAGGCACCTAGGGGGGGTGGGGGTGGTTGTGTGTGTTGTTGCTGGTGGTGTGTGCATGGTGCTTCATATACATGGTACTATATACATGGTGCCATATACATGGTACTATACGTATATACATGGTGGTATACATAGATACATGGTGCTATACCTACACACATGCTCCCATGCAACCAGTCAACACACCCTCACACCCACCCTCACACCATCCCTACTACAACATACCCACGGGCAAGGCATGGGTGGGTGTGCGATCACCCTTGTGTAGCCGATACACGTGCACTTGTGACATGGGCATGGTGCTGCTGTGAAATGTCAAATCACCAAAGGGACCCTCAAAATACTCCCTGGGGGGGGGTGTCATGGTGTTGTGAAGACATATGTTGTCATGTCGAAAAGCATGTTTGGAAAAAGAGTATCAGTGTATATAAAAACAAAACTACCATGTCATTTTGACCCACGGTCCACCCATCCTCCTCCTCCTCATCATCATCACTCCCACGCACCGTACACGTGCAGTTCGTGCATCTTTGCGATACACACTATCCCTCGTCACGACCCCACCACTCTTAGGCAGCTTTACCAGCTGTGTATTCGGATGACTATTCTTTAGAGAACCCACCAGCTGGCTGTATAAACGATCCTGTCCAATAACCAACACAATATCCACTGAAAACGTAGCAACAGCATGGAGCAGTAACTCATACCCGAGACCTTCTACCCACCCCATGGTGTTTATGATCATGCCGCTGGCTGCTGACGAGGGGGATGAGGCACACCGATGGTTAAGGGTGGTTGCGAGTTGTTCCACAGTGTGCCTGGAGAAGGGGGGGGTGTAGTTGTGTGTGTGTGTGTAGCTTGGTGTACGGTGACAACACAGTCCAAAGATCCTTGCCTGCATACACAACCACCTCCACACCCCACCTCCACAGCACCCCCTACCTGTACAATTCCGGGTTATCTGATGGTGTTGCATGTCCAAAGTAGTACGCTAATGGCATGTCACTGCCCATCAGCCCCTCCACTGCATCAATGGGTGACTCTACCAGCGTGGCTGCTACTGTACCTGAACATGTAATGCTACCCTGACCTGTGTGTGTGGTGGTGTATGAAGGGGAATATGTACATGTACTGTTTGGTGTGGGTTTGGTGTGGGTTTGGTGTATGTTGGGTGTGGGGGTGTATGAAAGGGAATATGTACATGTAATTGTTGGTTTATGTACGCGTTGGTGTATGAAGGGGAATACGTACATGTATTGTTTGGTGTGTGTTGGTATTCGAAGGCAGTGTTACTTTTTCATGTGCTATGTACAACACTGTGTACAACACTGTGTACAATACACATACAATCACACCCCACACACCATCTCCCTCCCCACCACACCCAACCACTTCACCAACCACACAGCCAATCACCACGGCACAATACAGCATCGGTATCGGACATACCAATATCCAAGTCGACATATGTAGGACTCCACCCCATGCGTACAGCATAGTTGAGCAAAATCTTACACAAGCTGCTTTTCCCTACATCGGTGGGGCCCACCACCATACAACGGGGCCCCTGTGTGTTGGCGCTCTTGGCCAGGGTGCGTCGCTCGTCAAGGGCAGTGTGTGTGTTGAGGAACTCACGCATGGGGGTTTCGTCCGACTCATACCTGTGCGTAGTGAGGTGTGCACATCACCACACTGTATCCTCAAGAGATACAACACACAGTACACAACACTATACACAACACAGTACACACAGTACACGTGCATGACGCTTGGCGTGCCCTCATACATTCATCACAACACTGTATCCACAAGAAACACAACGACACAGTACACATAGTGCACATACATGACGCTTGGTGTGCCCTCCACCAACACGCTGCATCCTGTCCAAGTGAAGATTGCCAACTTGTGTCCCTGTAAATGCACACGCTCCCCTGGCAATATGTCTGTGCCGAAGATCTCTGCTGCACCATGCTGCAACTGTTTTGGGTGAGAGTGGGTGTGCCTGACAGTGCGCATGTCGCCAAGGGATGCACGACAACAACAATGCATCTCAATGAATTGCACATATAAGCACATATGCATCCAGGTACCGTTATGTAAACATCTGATTTGCGATCCACTTCCAGACGCAGCTCATGGTGCTGTGGGATGATCACCCCAGTGTGAGATATGTGCATCAGTAAACACCTCTCTTCCCTACTCCCCTATACCTTGCTGAGCTCAATGGTTTGTGAGGACTCGTCTGAGGCGGGTTGGGCTGCCATAGGACAAGAGAATGTGTATTGATTGCTGATTGGATTGCTGTCGTAGTGGTAGGATTATCTGCGGGCTATGGTGCAGTGAAATTAGCATGCTATATGTGTGTATAGCTCATCAGTGCAAGTGAAAAATAGCAAGCAACACCAAAAAAAATCCACTGCTGTGCCCAACAAAAACACACAAAAGTCGACCCCAAGCATTGCACAACAACAATGCAAGCAACTGCAACCATCAGTGCAGTGCACATGCGCATGAATACACGCATTGGTGGACCTCTATTGCGAGAGTGAATCTGATCAACTGCATCCTTGTTGCATTTGCGCATTGTACAACGCATTATACAACGCAGCACATCACAATCATGTAGAAAACAAGCTGTAATAATATCCTGAGAAGCAGTGCAACCATGTGGGCAGTAATACACATAGCCCTGCTCGTGGCATGTGTCGCCTCCCAGGACACCACGGACGAGCACCATGCCACACCACAACACCTCTACGACCAGGTGATTCAGCTACGGTATGTACATGTCTGTGACATCCCTGCAGAAGTGGCAAGCTGGCCGTGTTGCACACCTGCAACACCATCATATCCCCCTCACCGTGTCCCCCCATATGCACCCCTCACAGCAGCAACAGCACCCACGTGACGCGATCAGCACGAGAGCAGCAGCAGTATGAAGCATACATATCTGCATTGTTACACAACGCTGCAGGTGTACAGGTGCTGCATGGAAACACAACAACACTTGCCCATGCACATGTGATCGCACCACTCGTGACGGTGGATCTGCAGCGTACACATCCTCAAGCACTGTGGGACCTAGCACATGCCTACATGCATGGTGTGTACACAGATACCTGGCACATGCGTTGTTTTTGTTGTCAGTTGGTGTTGTGGTGGTATATGGTCCCTGGCATACCTACCCACTACACATCACCCACACTCTACACTCAATACCCATCACTCACTCACCTAACACCCAGGTCATCATGCACTGCAACCCAGTTTCGCAGTGACCTATCAGCTGGTACATGTGTGTGCAGCACTGGGTCATGCACCATGTCAGACTGAACAGGGTTTGTATCACGCATGGGGGATACTACCTGAAGCAGCACCAGGTGTGGTGGCAGACACAGAAACAGCAGGAGGAAACAGAATCGTAAAAACAGCATCGTCATTACTTTCATCTGGAGCATCACCATCTATAGCAGCAGCAGGAGATGATAGTAATGGTGGTGAGGAGGGTTCTATAGCAGCAGGAGATGATGAGGATGAGTATGATGGTGGTGGTGAACATCACAACGGTCATGCAGCAGCGAGGAATGCAGCGAGTAATAGAGCAGCGAGCAATGCAGGGAGTGATAAAGGGAGTAATGCAGCAGTGAGTACTGCACAGGGTAATGTACGACCACTACCCATGATGTTGTCAGAGCCACAACCAGCAATGGGGGTGTTGCATTATTTCTTTGCTGCTGCTGGTGGGGAGGATGCTGCACAGGTGTGTGTGTTTGTGTGTGTGTGTGTGTCTGTGTTATTGTGTGTATCACATGTGCAGTATTGTGCACCCCAGAATCATCCACCCATCCTCCCATCCACCCACCCTCCCATCGACGCACCCTCCCACCCACTCACCCACCCACTCACCCCCCACCCACTCACCCCCCACCGCCCCACCCCCACCCATACAGATGGTATTAGGCTACAGGCACAAGCAGGGTCTCTCAGTGCCAGCTAGCTGTCAAGCAGCAGCAATGTACTACACCCCCGTTGCTGAGCGTGTTGCTGCCATGACAAAAACACCAGGGACACTACCAAAGGTGGGGTGTGTGTGTGTATGTATATTTGTGTGTATGTATATTTGTGTGTGTCCATATGTACACACACAATACACCACATATACACCGCATGTACACACAGGTCGATGTACAACAGTTGTCATCACGTGCTTCACATGGCCCACCCCGGGCAGGCCAGGGTGGTGAGTATCAGGTGTTGCACTATCAGTGGGTAGCTGATAGGGGGGATGCCAATGCACAATATGCTGTTGGGCAACTGGTATGTTGTTGGTGCTGTTTTTGCTCGGTGCTTGTTATTGTTGTTTGCTATTGTTTGTTGTTATTGCTTGTTGTTTGTTATTGTTGTTGATGATGAGTATGGGTGATATGTCACGTCCTGTTTTGCAATCTCTCACATACATGATTCCACCACTCCCATAAATACCTCTTCCATACTGGCAAATATCCCTCCCCCACATCCCTCCCGCACATCCCTCCCCCACATCCCTCCCCCACACCCCTCCCCATACCCCTCCCCGCACCCGCGAACAGATGGCACAGCTCCCCAACCCCCAGTGGCAGGAAATAGTTCACTACTATAGACGTGCGGCTGAACAGGGCAACGCAGATGCACTCGCTGCACTGGGGCATGCATATGCCAATGGGTTGGGTGTGGAGCAGAATAACAAGACTGCATTCAAGTTGCTCAGTAGGGCAGCAGAGGGGGGGCACCCATCTGGGATGTATGGGCTGGGCTACATGTACTTGACTGGTATGTGTGTGGGGGGGAGTGTGTGTATGGGGGTATGTGTGGGGTGTATGTTGTAATGTGTATTGTCATGTACTTGATGTTGTGCATGTTGTCTACTACATACACACACGTTTGCCCCCATGCACCCCCCCCCAACCATCCCAATTGGTATATGTACTCAGGGCATGGTGTTGAGGTTGACTTGGTCAAAGCAGCACGATACCTCAGGGCAGCAGGGGACAACACCATGTGGCCAGGTGCTGCTGATGCTTGGTTTCACTTGGGTGTGATGCATCAAACAGGCATGGGGGTACAGCGGAATCAAAGGGCAGCTGCAAATTTCTTTCGCATGGGGGCCAAGGTGTGTCTTGGTGTTTTTTGGTGTTTTTTTTTGGGGTGTGTTTGAACGTGCATGTAGATGTGTTTGAATGTGTGCATGGAGATGTGTGACATACATTGTGCATGGTATGTGATCTGCATATACGTTTGGTATACACACACACACAAACACTGTGTATGGCAAACCCTTAATCTTCACACCCGCACTTTCCACCTGTTCTCCCCCCCCCCCCCCCCCCACCCCCCCCCCACCCTACCCCACCACCACACACAGCTCCATCATATACCAGCCATGTTTAATCTAGCCATGCTACGTCTGGGTGCCTCTGACAGCAAAGCAGGGTGTGCAGAAGCAGTTACCCTCCTCAAATACATCGCCGAGCGGGGCCCCTGGGGGGCCCTGTTGCAGGGCGGAAGGGACGCACACCGCGCAGGGAACCTGGACACCGCGTTGTGGAAGTACATGTGGGCGGCAGAGATGGGGTATGAGGTGGCACAGGCCAATGCGGCGTGGCTGCTGAGGGAGGCGTATGGGGCTGCTGAGGGGGGCCCTGCGGCAAAATTGGCAGTGGCGATGCATCGGCTGGCGGCGGGGCAAGGGAATGTGGAGAGCATTTTGGAGCTGGGGGATGCGTATTATTGTATGTGGGGGGGATGGTGGCTCAACCATTGTGTCCATAAAGACCATTGTGTTCTTGTGTCCATACACACCTCAACCATTGTGTGCTTGTGTTCATACACACCTCCACCATTGTGTGCTTGTGTTCATACACACCTCAACCACTGCACACACACATGCCTCAACCATACAGATGGCAGGGGTGTGGAACAGGACATGTCACGTGCAGCTGAGTGGTATCAAAAGGCGGCAGCTGCCAAAAATGTGCAAGCCATGTTCAACTTGGGGTACATGCACGAGTATGGTGCAGGGCTAACACAGGTATGATGGGTAATGTTGTTGTTTTCTTGTTGTTGATGTTTCCTTGTTGTTCGTGTTGTTCTTGTGTTTGATGCATCACACATGTAGTATTCCCATACCAAAATTGTTGTTTCTAGTATACATCACGAAACCCCCTCTGACAACACCCCCTCTTCCCCCCAACGTCCATCCTGTTTCCCCCGCCCCCAACACCCCCCCTTCGAAACACGTTCAGGATTTCCACTTGGCCAAGCGATATTATGACCAAGCAATAGACACAGACCCAAGAGCCACTGTGCCAGTCATGCTCGCCCTCATGGCCATGTCACTGCACATCAAGTGGCATGCACTCACACCACTGCTGCCACAGTCAGTGCAGCGGGTGTTGGGTGGGTTACGGGTGTTTACGCTGCCGTCACACCAAGGTGCGCGGTGTACGTGGAATCGCAGGTTTTTGCTTGTTCCCTGGCTGGTCAACCATGATGGTCACACCATCAACAGGCATTGAGACTGTGGCACGACCCAACACCCCAATTCTGAGCCCAGCAGCAGCAGCGGGACTGGCGGTGTTGCTGTGGCCGTTTCGATTGCTGGCGCTGGTTTTGGATGTGTCGTCCTGGCAGCTGGAGGCTGAGTGGGTGGAGACAGTGCTTGGGTGGCTCACGCCGGATATGGTGGTGCTGGTGGTGCTTGTTGCTGCGTTGTATGGCGTGTTGAAACGACGGCAGCAGCTTCGACAGAGGCAAGTCGATGGGCGGGGAGGTGGGGAAACATAGAGGTTCCGTTTTGAATTGATGTGATGTTGTGTTTTTTCTGCCACCTTGATCCACACAGCAAATCCAAAGGAACATGTAAGACACGCACCATCACAGACGTGTGTGTGTGATCGCATCCCGCCTGGTGTATGAAATTCTCTTGCACATCGATAATGCACCTCAACGCAATCTGCATACACGTGCAATAGTCGAGGAGTAGAAACAGGGAGCAAACGAGCCTCGCACAGCCAGCATCGAGTCCCACACAACCATCCACGCTGCAAGGCACACACGACAGACCAGCTGCTGCAATGTACGACCCACCAACTGTTGGTATGTATGATGGAGGGTGGTGGTGATGATGATTTTCTCGCACGACGCTTGTGGCACATCTGTGATCATCAACAGATGAGCTGGTGGCCAGGCTGGTGCAGCCCCAAGCTGCACCCAACCCTAATGACACCAATGAGCATCACCAAGACGAGGAGCAACACCAAGAGCAACAACAACAGCCACCACCTCATGCGCCTGTCATGGCGGTAAATCCACTCGACCTCCTTGTCGCACTGTCCAACGTGCGACCACTCTCCATCAATTTTCAGGGACGACTTGTGCATGACCCATCCTCCCCACACTGGCAGCTGCAGTTTTCAGGCAACGCAATACTGAATGATACTCAAGACATCGATCCTGTGCCCACAACACAACAGCAGCGGGACCCACGCAGGCGCCCCAACAATACACCATCCGAGGACAACCACATAAATGTGCAACAACATCGCAAAGCTACACAGCGCCTGGCCCCCAGTCGATTGACCAAGTATGTCATGAACCCTGAGCACACAGAAACCAAGTATTACCGTGTGGTTCCAAGTGGTTTGGCTTGGATGGGCGTTTGTCAGACCAAGGGCAACCACTGCAGGACAGAGTCGTGTCCATCACAGCTGGAAGCGTGTCTGCAACTGCAGGTCATGTTGGGAGAGCGTCCGTTGACCATCATGCAACGCGATTACACCATCACGGTACTTTTTGTGCGTGCATTTTTTCAAAATCATGTGGCATGTACACTCATAACAACCTACACAGTTGCCTGACAATTGTGTGAATGACCAAGGGGAGCTGGACATGGGCGCTGTGCTCGAGTATTTGAACAGTGGTGCTGATCCCAACGGGCGCAAACATGCCGATTGCTGCGAGTACCAGCAAAGAATCACAGCAGAGCGCGAGCCAAGGCGCCGTCACCGTGGCCAAGCCCTGCACGACCCCACCGACAGCGATGATGACGACACAGGTCATGGTGTCCAGCAAAATCCATCCACACCCGCACTCCCACTCCACGCTGCAGCAGGGCCACAAGCAGCCCCACGGGTCGGTCAAAAGCGCAATGGTCAAGCGATGTACCTTCATCAGTATCATATGAACCCTGAGCATACAGAGGGCTGCTATCCCCGGGTGACCAGGAGAAACAAGAAGGGTTGGAGTGGGCGTGGTTATGCAAAGGAGCAAGGGACTTCGGAACGGGTGGAGACGTCTCCGTACCCCACACAGCTGCAGGCGCTGCTCAACCTGCAGTTGATGCTTGGGGAGTGGCCGTTGAAGATTGTGCAGCGTGACTATACAATTAAGTTGCCTGACAATTGTGTGGATGAGGGGGGGGAGCTGGACATGGACGCTGTACTGGAGTATTTGAATGCTGATCCCAACGGACGCAAACATTCCGAGTGCTATGATTATCAGCTGAGCATGTTCCTTGCAGCACCGAGCAGGCCCGAACGAGCTCGTTGAGGGGGAGCAGTGTGGTTTTGAGCGCCGACTGCGGTGTGCTGATTGGGGAGCCCTGTTATTTTCCTTCGCCATGCGGTGTTTTTGCGTGGGGATGAGTATGGTTCCAAGTGCTGTCCCTACCAGCGGGGTGATGCTGTTTGTGTGTGCCGTTTGTGTTGTCACATTCACTCAGTCACTTGTGTTGTTGAGGCCTCAACACACAAAGATGCAAGTTTTTTTTTCTATATCATCGTCCCCTCGTCCCATCCATTCCATAACATAATAAAAACATCAGTGATCCTCGTGTGTGAACCAACACACACGCTTCTCCTCCAACTCAAAGAAGAGACACCCCCCACAACAGGCAATCATGGTTGGCAAAGGCGCCGAAAAGGTAGGGCTTTGGGCGCATGCTCATCACAATTTTGCTGTGATCCGTAGTGCTCACAACGCAGTCACGTTGCTCATGTGACACTTGCTCGTGCGCAATCTTCATCTCGAAATCGTTGCGTGATGCTGATTGACCGCGGCTTTGGCGCTGTTATCGGTTGCATGTTGTTGTGTATTGATTGTTACCATGGTCACCGTCGCTTTTGCGTTGTTTTGTGGCGTGTATGCGTGACCCATGGTCGTTGTTGAGATCAAGTTGGTTTGTGTGTGCTACTTGATGTGGATGATGTTGCATGCTGTTGCTGGACGTGTCTTAGAAATCCATCATTCATCATCCACCGGTGCTTCCACAACCACCTCCACAGATGCCGGCAAAGAAGACTGCCAAGCGCATCGAGGGTAAGAACAAGAAGAAGAAGCCCAAGGCTGAGTCTTACAAGATTTACATCTACAAAGTGCTCAAGCAGGTCCACCCAGAGTATGTGTGATCCTTTTGTTGTCTTACTTGTGGGGCGTTGAAACAACACACACTCCACTGTTCCTACATTGTCACACACACAGAGTGGGTATCAGCTCCAAGAGCATGAGCATCATGGTATGCTGGTGGTGTGCGTGTTGCGACAACGTATGCGACGGGGGACAAACACACCTTTTCCCCACAGAACTCGTTCATCAACGATGTGTTTGATCGCATTGCATTGGAGACCAGCAACTTGGCTCGCTACAACCGCAAGCCCACGGTGACATCTCGCGAGATCCAGACTGCAGGTGTGTTTGTGTGTGATGTTATACCAGTTATCGTGTACCATGTTGTGTACGCCTACACCCACTACACCCACAGTGCGCCTCATCCTGCCCGGTGAGCTGGCAAAGCACGCCGTGTCGGAAGGCACCAAGGCAGTGACCAAGTTTTCTGCCACAGGCAACTAACCACGACAATCAGGGAATGTCATTACCTTGTACATCCTGTGTTGCTATACAAAATCTCAGTACCACCAAACAAAAAGGGGTGTTTTGTGTGTTTTTGTCGGGCACCCTACTCTCAAGTGCCGTCACACCCGCTGTGTAACTTGCTTCTGTAAACTCTCTGTGTGTGTTTGCTGTTCAATCATAAAGGACCACATATAGGTCATGGGGAGATCATCGTAGGTTTTTCAGGCACCGAGGGTGCAGGCACACGAAAAAAGTCGCCGTTCTGTATGACTGCATGTCGCACAATTTTCACATTCCAAATTCACATGGTTTTTAAACCACAGAAATCTGCTCATTCCGCACACTCTCTATTCCACTACATCTGCAATCTCCAGCCCCACCGCTGCGACTTGGTAGTGTCTTACTTGCTCCATCTGCATGACTGACAAACAAGCATAGGCTAGATTCTCGCCCGCACACGCTTCCAACTGCCACGGCCTGCACGTTTTGCATTTCCATCACCCATCGCAACATCTGTTGGGCCTGAGCAGCACTCTTTAAAGACCATCTGCTCCCATACCGATTTACCTTCTCTGCTGGCCTTGCCTGTTCTCTTGCAAGCAACCCCTCATCAACCACATTATACATCAGGTATGGCATCTGCGTGGTTGGATTGATGCGTAGCCGCACTTTTCGGTACCTGTGCTTAACGACCATCGAATGCGACGTGCAGTCTCTCTGCGCCTTGTTTGTTGGTTGCTCATGGTGCTCATCCTCATTGCCATCATCCACAGAATGACATCGACCACAATACTGACCAAGATGCTGATGCTTGCTATTGCATCAATTACCCTGACTGTCAGCCCTGCAGCATGCCAGAGTCTACCTGGCGCATGGATTACCGGTGGCATCGCTACATTCTATGGGTATGTCTTTGATGCTTCAATGCTTGCTTGGAGCCACTCAACCATATACACCACCACCCTCTTCCACAACACAGTGGCGCACCAGACGGCATGGACCCCAACTCGCCCTCGTTTGGCACCAAGGAGGGCGCCTGTGGCTATGGGTTGCTTGACAAGAATTCATGGCCAGGATGGGATGTCGTGGGCATTGCCACCTCCAACCGCTTCTTCAGCTCATTGCCAGGCAACGCATGTGGCGCCTGCTTTGAGATCCAATGTGTCGACGCACGTGCCGGTGCATGCAACCCAGCCACAAAAAGCGTCACTGTGGTATGTGATGATGGGTCTATTGCAGCGTGTTGCAATCTTTATGTAGTGTGTTGCACTCCTTTATGGTGCACCATGCCTTCATGCACCAATTGCCACCCAATCACAGACTGTGACTGACAAATGCCCAGAGTGTGGCGCCGATCACTGGGACCTGCAGGCCCTCGTCTTTGCCCGCTTTGCAACACCTGCAGTGGGTCGTGTGGCCATTCAATACCGACGTGTAGCGTGCACCCCACCCAAGGATGTGGAGGTGCAGATTGACAACAACCGCGGCTCGGGTGGGTGGTTGCGACTGTTTGTGCAGGATGTGGCCAACTTGGGTACTGTGAGCCGCGTATCAGTGGGTTCTTCTGGAACTTGGACTCCCTTGACCAACGTTTGGGTATGTTGTTTTGTGCAAGGGGATTGCTTGCATTCCTGAAACACAACAGGCACCACTGCTAACACCCACACCCACCTCACCCAACAACACACCCAACATCACACCCAACATCACACCCAACACAACAGGGAAGCGCATGGGAAATCTCCACCTTGCCCCCCCCCCCCCTTGACCTCAAAATTGTGGATGAGGCTGGCATGGAGCTGCTCGCACGTGGCGTCATCCGTACCGATGGACAGGTGGGCATCTTCCCCACAGGTGTCAACTTTGCATTCGATGGTAGCGGCAGCTCCAACACTGCTGTGACAGCACTGGCTGGACCACCACCAGCAACCAACGTGACCACTCCTGCACCTGCACCAGCCCCCAGGGCCACAGCACCAAGTACAACAACTAGTGCTGGATGCAATGATGTGCACCCACCATCAAGTCCCTACACGTGTGACGAGCAAAAGGCATATGGCAAGGTATATATATTAAGGGGTGTTTGCCGTTGTACACATCAACACACATGTACAACACACATGTACCCCCCCCCCCCCCTACACAGTGCCAAGAGTCCTGGATGACTGTGACCTCAACAGACACCCCCCAAGGGTACTGTGCACAGACATGCGGTCGCTGTGTCTCGACTGCCCAAGCACCTGTGAGCCTCTCGCTTGCTGCTGTGTCCACCACCAACATTACGCTGGCTTCCACCAATACCTCGCAGCCCTCCACCAACAACACCTCATCACCATCACCCGCTTCCGCGAGCCCTTCCCCTGCTGCCACTGCTACCCCTTCTCCTTCCCCCGGATCCACCACCACACCCTCTCCAGCATCCACAACACCCTCGCCCCCAACACCAAGCCCCGTACAGTGCAGTGACACAGCGCCAGACAACCAATACACATGCCAGCAGCAGCAGCAGTTTGGCAAGTGCAGCGAGTCTTGGATGATTGCAGGTGGCTTTTGCCGACGAACGTGTGGGCGGTGCTAATATTCTTGATGACCTCGCACTAGAATATTGATAATTACTTGATTTCATGGACGATGATTGCTTGTTGCCTGTGTGAAAACAACAGTGTGTTTCTTGACAACGGAATATGCGCCTATGACATGCAAATGACTGTAGTGTACGTGTGATTTTCATGTGGGCCTTAGACACGCGTGCGCTGATGTGTTGATGGTTACTTTTTCCTAGTATGTGTTTCAGGCCCGTTTTTTAGTTTACTGCACACTGAATATTTGTGTGTGTTTATATTTGTGTGGTGTAACAGGGTTGCACACATTTATTGGTTGTGCACAAACACCATTGACAAACGCACTGATCTTGCATCCAAACAGCAGTTGCTCCATCATCGTGTCTTTCCCTCGTTTCCCTCTCCATCCACCTCCATGTCCAATTCTGACTTTTACGTGAGATACTACGTAGGACACAAGGTAGGGGTGTGGACACGGCTGCTGGCTGTCAACAGCAGCATTGCCCCAACAAATGCTCACCCCCCCCCAAACAGGGCAAGTTTGGGCACGAGTTTTTGGAATTTGAGTTTCGTCCAGACGGCAAGGTATGATGATTATGGTTGGCATAAGGTGCAGACCAAGCATCACCATCAACACCCCACATCATCATTCAGATGCGCTATGCAAACAACTCCAACTACAAGAATGACACCATCATTAAGAAAGAGTGCTTTGTGACAGAGGCGGTATTGCAAGAGATCAAGCGTATTGTCCAGGACAGCGAGGTGTAGGCAGCTGCACAGCAGTTCGTGCAGCAACAATACGACGTCACACACACCGCCTCACCCACAGATCCTCAAGGAAGATGATGCCAACTGGCCAGAGCCAGATCGTGTGGGTCGCCAGGAGCTTGAGGTGATCATCGGGGACGAGCACATTTCCTTTGCGACCACGAAGCTCGGCTCCCTCTTGCAGGTGCAGCAAAGCGATGACCCAGAGGGGCTGCGCGTGTTTTACTACTTGGTGCAGGTGCGTGTGTTGAGGAGAGGGTGGTGGGCACGAGGATGATGTGGGCCCTCTACAACGTGATCACCATCATCACAACACAGGACCTCAAGTGCCTCGTGTTTTCGTTGATCAGCGCCCACTTTAAGATTCAGCCAATCCAGCGATAGACATGTTTCTCGACAACAACAACAACAACCAATTGTTCACTTTTTTTTTCACCAACATCATCACAAATGTTGCACAAAACCTCAAAAAGTGGTAATCACAAATTATACAAGCCAGCACAACTTGCTCCCAACATCCTACACTGGCAATCCACCAGCGGGTGCAATGCGGTTTATGACAGTTTTGAGTATTGGCAAGTCCAATATGCGCCCCAGTATTGGAACCTTGCGCAGAAAACCCAAAATCGTGGGAATGAACCCCGAAAACAATACCCAAAACCCATAGGTTTCCACTGCCATGCCCACCATGGTCCACCCAATCACCACCAAGACCGTGCCACCAAGGAAGAATGCTGTGCCCTGTGTATGTGGAGGGTGTTGTGTGGTTGGGAGGGGGGTGAATTGTTTGTGTCTCCATGCACCTCTGCATGCACACATACGCACCCACCTTGATGTTTTTGGGCTTGATAAAAAATTTCAGTGCCTTTTGTGGGCCAATGGTCGTTGCAACGCCACTGATGAAGAGCAACTGCGTTGTTGAGGGGGGGGGCGTTGTGAAACACAGCGGTGGGTGTTTTTTCAGCACATATCGGTGTCCTCTCCGCCCTTCATACATCTCCCATGGCCAGCAGCCCTCTGTCAAAGAAGAACAAAATGCCTAGGATGGTAAAGAGCACGCCAAAGCCCGTAAGGCCGACGCCAATCTCTGTGGAGGATGTGGGATGTGTTGTTTCGGGAGGATTCTGTGACTAATCTCAGACTACATCATACTTTGCCTATCGTCTAGCATGACTATTGCGTTGTGAATTGGCTACACGCTATGTTGATGCCCACGCTGATGGATTCTGCTGCATGTGTGCACAATAACTACACCATCGTCCACTGTTCGTCCACTGTGGGCAGATCGTGTTGTTAACAGCTATGATGCATGACGATGGCACCAAATGAAACAAAACACGCAGCAGATTGCCAAGCTAACAATGGATGAAGGTGTTGTTGTTGAGGATGGATGTAGCTACAATGCAGGAAATGCGCGAAGAGATGCAAGGAGATGCGCAGACAACGAATGAATAGGGTAAGTTCCAAAACAACAACAACAAAAACTTGTCAACGCGGGTCAGCGCACACCATGGCATGGCCTCGCACCCTACTCGTCTTTGCGCACACCATCACGCAACCGCTGTTCACAGCGCTTGGCTTTGCGCTTGTGTGCAATGGTGAGGATGGTGTTGCGAAAGTTTTGCAGGCCCATGTATGTCGTACAGGCCCCGGCGATGAACACGCCACGGTTACCCCACAAATCACTCTCGTGCTGCTCCAAATCCTGTAGAGGGTGAGCATGTGGTCACACAACGCTTCTCATCAACTAGCCCCTGTGCTCTCCATCCTGCACGCCCTACCAGAAACCCTTCCAATGATGTAAATGCCTTCCATGTGCCTGTGACCATGTCCAAACCCACTGCAATCTGCAGCACTTGCATCACTGTATGTGGGGGTGGGGGTGGGGGGTATTTACACACACAAACACACACCACCCCCACACAACATACCAAACAGCAAAGGATACAACACCAGCAGCTGCCCACTACCCCCAGAACTCTCCCCACCCAACACATCCATTGCATTGTTCTTCCCCAGTGCAATGCGTGTGTACATGCGTCGTCGCTGGTAGCGGTTTTGCAGCAACATGACTGATGATTGAAGTGCTGTCCACATGAGCTGGCGTCTGATGTATTTGGTGAGTACTGTGTGATGACAAGGGGGGGGGGGTGACAAAGGGGGGGGGGGTACATATATGATTGTGATGTTGTGGGGTATGGGGGTGTTCAATTGTTGTGTTGCAATACAGAGGGTGTGTTCATACAGAGGGTGGGTGGTCTGTATACAGGGAGTATAGTGATGTGCTCAACAACCTCTGCACACATCCAACACCTACAACCTCTACACACATCCTTCACTACCCTCTACACACATCCAACCCCCCCCCACACACAATACCCCCCTCACATCCCACCACCCCTTCAACACCCCACCTGGACTATCAATAGGGATGGTGAGAAACAAAAAGCAGGTGAAAATTGACCAGTAATGATGATGGATCCACCATGGGCGTATGTTGCTCCCATTCACCATGAGCACATTCTCCCTCAATGCCATGCTACAGTAGAAATACAACATCCACACTATGAAGCATTGTACTGCAACCTGAGGTGAGGGTGAGGTGAGGGTGGGTGTGATGGGGTTGGGTGAGGGTGAGGGTGGGTGAGCAAGTGGACAACAATCTTCCAAACACAACCCAGTCTATACACACATCCTATCAAGTAAAAACGAAACACATAAGAAAAATAATAAGACAAAACAAAAGAAAACGAATCTTACATTTACACTCGCAACAACAACAACAACAACAACAACAAACATACACTTTACACACGTACACTGTAGCACACACATTCCTACAAGCAAAGGACCCACACATTCCTACCAGTAAAGGGGGTGTGAGTGTGATGTCAGCATGTGCCTCACGCCGCTGCTCTGCTTTTGAAAACCCCACCAATAGGAGCGCAGAAAACAGTGCCATGGTGTATGCGCTCCTCGTCCTGTGTTGGTGTTTCAACACACATGCGTGTGAATGCATGGGATTTATACACAATATAATGCTAAAACATACTTGAATGCATGGTATTCTTCTTTGATTGACAGGCTTCGTGATGTGGACCATGCAACCACACATGTCTTGCGACCAAGCAGCAACCCAAGCAACCAGGGATGTGGGCCAGTTGTCAAGCGCTTACTGTGTGTGTTGTGTGTGTGTTGTGTGGTAGTGCATTGTCACATGTGTGTGTTGTTGTGTGGATGTTGCTGGGGTTGTCATATCATATGCGTTGTACATGCACATGTATAGGTACAATAATTGTGTATGTGTATGTGTGCCCCTCTTTCTCCCTGCTCTCTACCCCACTACTACCCCCACTAGTACTCCCCCCCCCCTATTTCATGACGTACAGGTCTCCTCCTGGCCCAACACCATCAATGACTTGCTTGACCTCATACAACACCTGCTTCACTTGTGCATTGTCCCCCGCTGCTTTGACCGCTTGCTTGTGTGCTGTTATTACCTGCTTGACCTATGCGTGTGTGTGATATTATGTGCATGTGTGTGTGTGTGTGTGGTGCTCCCTTGTGCGTGGTACAACAGCCACCTGCGTGCCAAGCTCGTCGTGTTCTGCAACCTCGCGATTGAGGCATTGCTGCACGCGCTGGCTGAGGTTTTTCCTGTGTGGAGGGGCGTGGTATGATGTCTTGCTGCAACCCAATCACACACGTGCACGTCATACGTTCTACTCAGCAGTGCCTGTGCCTCCTGCAGTGGGTCCTGTTGCATTAGGTGTTAACATTACATGAAACTCACAAGCAAACCAGTATGTTTTGCTAGCAAAAACCAAACGATCCCTTGCACACAACAAGATCCTCCACGCAGATCTCGGAAACCCACTCTACCTGCGTTCCGTTGGTTGCCATGGTATGGCTGTGCGATTGGACCAAACGATGTTTTTGTAGAATGCACACCGACACGAGGTATGCTGTGTAAAGGGAGGGAGTAGGACTTGGAATTTTCGCAAAAAAAGCTCGAATGGCGGCGACCGTAAAAAAACAACCTTGCACGCAGTTATTTTAGTGTGGTACAACTCATACTGTCGCGTATCGTAGATTTCAAAGGTGTGTAGGGTCAGCATTGTGACGCAGCAGCCTCTGTTGTTTGGGAATCGGGGCTGTGTGTTTATGATTGCAGCCCTGTTGTGTGGTTTTTGCAACAGCAGCCTTGCTGCATGTATAATGTATAGTGCTCGCACATCACATGCAGCTTGTTGGTATTGTGGTTGTGCAGCTGGGCTGTGCAGTAGAGCATCGCCGCAGCAGCATTCGGCACCCACACGCACAGCGTTGTTGCATACATAGTTGATTATAGTATGCACACACCAAAGCACGGTTTTCAAAGCAGCAGCTCGTCACATCAGTGAACAACAACACACTTGCCCACATCACCACCAGGCTCGTCACCATGGGCGGCCAAGGACAGCGTTCATGCACACGTGACTTGTTCAAGCGCCCATACCGTGGCAAGGGCTACATCCCCTTGTCCACATATCTGCGCACATACAAGATTGGCGACTATGTTGACGTCAAGGTCAACGCAGCCGTGCAAAAGGTGTGGGGGGCTTGTTTGTTTTTGTGTGTGTGCTGAAATAGTGTCATTGGAGTTGTGACATTTGCAAGCATGCGGCAAGCAGGTGAACACACTTGCATGTCAACAAGATCAACATCATCATCCCATGATCATCACCACAATGCACCTCTTCTACCACAGGGTATGCCACACAAGTTTTACCATGGCACAACTGGCGTGGTGTGGAATGTGACCAAGCGTGCAGTGGGTGTGGAGATCAACAAGGTGGTCAATGGCCGCATCATGCGCAAGCGCTTGCACGTGCGTGTTGAGCACGTGCAGCCCAGCCGCTGCAGAGAGGAGTTTCTCAAGCGCCGCGCTAGCAACGATGCTGCCAAGGCCGAGGCAAAGAAGAAGGGCGGTATGTGATGTGATGTGGTGGTGGGATGTGTGTGGGGGGTTACACGTGCGTAGGGATGTAGAGTATGCTACACATTATGCACACACGCATGCACTCGTCATGATATCATCCAACAACAACAACAACAATATCCATCACACGACCAACAGAGCCTGCGCCATCCCTCAAGCGTCTGCCCAAGGGTCCCCGCGACGGCTTCATGCTGACCGATGTGAAGATGGAGAGCATTACTGCCATTCCCTACGATATCCTCAAGGAGGGTGTTGTGTCTTAATTTCTGTGGTGGTTTTGTTGTAAAACACATTGCTGTGCGCCCTGAATGCCGTCCTAGTCAAAACACAACAGCATCTCTCAACAAACACATGGTTTTTGTACTCTAACAGCGTTTGCTACATTCATATGCTCGAAACCGTCCGACATGGAGGACGATGCACACGAAGCGCAACTCGCAGTGCCTTTTTCGAGGCAATCATCATCGAGCTCAACAGCATCACGCAGGTTTCGCCATGGCCCCGACTCCACAACCCTTTTTGATGCATACAGGTGACTGATATTCTTAATTGGTGGCATTGGTGGGGACTAGCCGGTGGTGTTGTGTGTACAAGGTTGATCATCGACCCAGCCCTCCCGCCCACATTTGCCAACCCAACAACACAGTCATCAAGGCTCCACCCTGGGCCACAAAAAGCTGCTGCTTCGTTCTGACACCATTGACTGGTACGTGCTGTGCAGACACACGTTTTTTGACTGACACGCCATCACATTCTCATCCAACCACCACAATCAACATAGGGGTGACGATGCACTTGAAGACTCAGAAGTCCTAGGCACATGCACCCACAATGCAGCAGTGTCCAATTTTAGCATGACCCTCATGGGATGTGGCATCATGGCCCTACCCAAGGTGTTTGCATCCACAGGCATTGCATTGGGTTTGCTTGGCATGGTGGCAACTTACTGCTTGACAGTGGCCAGTGCCAATGTGCTGGTCAGAATGAGTCACAGTACAGGCATCATGTCATATGCAGAGATGGTGCGATTGCACTTTGGCAGCATAGGTGCTGTGTTGTTGCAAGGGAGCATCATACTCAACAACATGGTACGTTGATGCACTGGTTTTCACGAGTGTTTCAGCAGCTGTGTAACACCCCACCCATATGCACACTCCCCACGCAGGGTGTCATGGTGGTGTATTTTATCATGATGGCCGACCTGCTCATCGGCACCCCCCCCACCTATCAAGGCGTCCTCCCCACCCTGCTTCACGACCACACCAACCCCTGGTTCCTCTCCCGCTGGCTTTGGATAACCATCATCGCATGCTTCTTTGAGGGCCCCCTACTGTACCTCCGGGACCTGGGGGCCCTGTTATGGGCATCCACTGCCTCTATTGCATGTTCCATTTTCTTTTCCCTTGCGCTCACTGCAGTTGCGTGCGTGGCGGCATGGCAGGGCAAGCTTGCACATTTTTTTGTGGGGCCTGATCCTGAGCTCACTGGGCAGGGTGTGGGGGGAATTGCAGTCACATGGGTGGGGGTGTTGCCCGTCATTGCCCTGGCTTTTATTTGCCACTTCAATGTCCTTCCTATTGTATGTTTTGGTGGTGGTGATATGGTGTGTGTGTGTGTGTACGGGGGGGTTTGTGTTTGTTTTTGCGATGCGCTTGTTGTGATGATGATTGTAATCATCTTCTCCCCTTGAAACTCACTCAATCACACACACCACAGAAAGCGTCATTGATAGACAAGCGACCACAGGTAATGCTCTCTGTCATAGCAGTAGGCACGTTGCTCATATCCATCATATACAGTGTGGTCGCAGTGGCCGGCTACGTGCTGTTTGGAAGGTGTGGCTGTTTTGTGGCTGTGGCTGTGGCTGTTGTGTGGCGTGGGAGGAGCATGATGAATGCGTTGTGTTTGCGATACCCCTTGTACCATCCCACACCATATCTACAAACGTATCCCCACATGTATGTCCCTATTACCATCACACTGTCCCACAGGCACACCCCGGGCAATGTGTTTACCGACTTGACAGCAGAATATGTTGCAACACTGTTGGGTGAGAACATTGCACAAGCAGTAGTCATTGCTGTCAAGCTCCCCGTCATCTACATGCTCATAATAACGTATGTGTTCAACATATGGGTGGTCTAGGCAAATGTGGTGTGGAAATGGAGTGGTGATTGTTTTTCATGTGGTGTTTTTATGAGATGTCCTTGTACACAGCATACATATATACAGCATACATATACAGTACACATACACGTACATACTCTGCAGTATATCCCCTAGAACACATACCAGCACACACCAAAACACACCAACCCACACCAACACACAGATATGTATTGAAAAACTGGGGTGTGCGTGAGTGTGTATCAGAATTGTTGTTCGACTGTGAGTCCCTGAAATTGCCACTACACAAGTTTTATGGCATTACCGTATTGACAACAATAATCGTGTATGTTTTAGCTATTGTACTGCCTAATGTCTTTGTTGTGATGTTGTTTGTCGGGTCCACAGCATGTGTCCTGTTTTCCTACGTTTTCCCGGGGATGCTCATGACGGTGGAGGGGGAGGGGCGTCGGGTACATGGATGGGCGCTTATTGGAGTTGGAGTGGCGTTTATGGTGCTGGGGCTGCAGCGTGCCATTGCCCAAGCTATGTCGGGGTGGTAGGGTGGTAGGGTGGTGTGTATACACCATGTGTGTATGTGTGTGGTATTTTCTGCCTCCGATCTGTCATGCTGGAATGATTTCATTGTGAAACTGAGTTACTGAGATATCATCATACATGTCAAAACCTGTGTTGCAACGAGTTACACCTGTGAAACCGGTCATGCCAACACGATCCCGTGTGGTGCGATCAACAATACACGCACAATCGACGCCAACAAGATCCCCACCGCAATGGATAGCAGTAGCAATCAAGGTATGCCTGATTTCCAGGAATTCCAAGTGGTTAATTGTAACACATGCCACCAACGTCCACCTCAATGACACAGCAACCTATTGCTTTTGTGGGTGGCTTTATTGTGGGTGTGCTGGACCTCAACATCAAGGAGGACCCATTGCGCACGTGGGTTGCAACAGAGGCCGGCACAACAGAGGCTGGCACACAGGTGTGACCAGCGGGGGTTGTACGCAGGGTGCACAGGAGGGATGCAACATACGGGGGACAGCACAGCCAGGCATCATTGGTACCACCATCATCACCACCATCATCACCACACAGGCGGCACCACCACCGGTACCATCAGTTGATGATGAGCGGGACAGCACTTGAACAACCGGTCCAGATGATAAATTCTTTTTGCATGTATTGATATTCACACATTCGTGTGCCAATTGTAAAATACTTGTACTGCTATACACAGTACATTGTATACACTCCAGCAGCTCTGTGCACACATCATCGGATCCTAGTTTTCTTCCCAACCACCAATCAAACACAAAACCATACGCACGTACACCTGTGCTCCAGCCCGCAAAGCAATAACCTCACCAATAGCCCTACAAACGCAGCCTAGTTCAAACTCCTAATCTTGCCACGATATAATGTTGCCCTTTCTTGCGGTGTTGGGCGGTGCAGCAGCCGTGGAAATCAAAAATGCAATCACTGGTGATCACGACGTCAAGCAGCTCAAACGCCGAGAAGGTGAACTCAAAGCAAAGCTCCAGGTGTGTGTGGACATCATCTTGTTGTGTTGTATGCCCCATCTGCACAGACCACCCAAAAACACACCCACCCAACAACACACAACAGGATGCCCAGTCCCAATTAGACAAGGAGCGGCACAAGCTCAAGGATATCCTCGCAGCCAAGGAAGCGCTCGCCAAGGAGCGTGCCCGCCTGCAGCAGGAGACCCGGGAGCTCACCGATGATCGCCATCGGTTGGCAGAGTCCGAGGCCCAGCTGCGCCAGCAAGAAGCCATGTTGCAAGCCGCCAATGACCGCCTGGTCAAGGACAAGGACACGCTTGCCAAGCAGCTTGAGGAACTGCAAATCAAGCAAGAAGCTGCACTGCAGCGCTTGCGTGCACAGGTGGGCAATGTCATTGAGCGTTTTGCTGCAGGACGCATCAATTCCCAGGGGTTGCTGACACAGCTGCGGGATTTGGGGGTGGAACTTACCGACGAAGCCGACGTGCCACAGCTCACCGCCACCATGCACGACGAATACAGCGGGTATGTGTCGTTGTATTTTGTGCTGAAAAGGGTGTTGTCAAGCCATTCTGCATTGCCAACATATGCACAGGGCTACAAGGCACACATTGCCTATTGAACCAGCATGGAGCCAGCAAGTATGTGGGGTTGTTTTGGAAAGATATGGCCCACATTGCAAGTATACCCCAAACAAAACACACTCGCAGTTGCAATTGGTGCTGGATCGTCCTGAGCGTATGCGAGCCCTTGCAGCGACTGGTGCTGCACTTGCTGATCCACAACGGTATGACAGGAAATACATGTACTCTCACACAGATGTATTGTCACACACAAAATGCACGGCCCTTGGCAAAAACAGTATGAATAGCCTGCAGCAGACGGCCACCCCCCCTGCGTTGCCTGGTGTGCTCAACCCGCCACCGTTGGCAGCCTCTGCGTCGTGGCTGGGGCGTGCTGCGGGTTCTGTGGCCCTGCTGCGAGGGGAGGAGGAAAAGGAAAACAGTACGTCTACACCCATGTCGGCAGACAAGCTTGCGGTCAAGGTGCAGGCACAGCTGGTCATGTCTGACGTCTCGCCACCCCCTGCGTCTGGCATGCTCAAGCTCGCCGACAGCAGCAAGGTGATTTGTGTGTGTAGAGATATGTGTGGCATACCACCTTTTTGTGGTACCACCCACCACCACCTCCATCAACAGGAGGCCACGCCCAAGAAGCGTTCATTGATTCCGGCCCTGCGCCTGGGTGGCGGCGGTCACAGTGACAACAAGGGGGTACAGCCCCTGTCGGGGGATTCAGGTGTTGCAGCAGGAAAAAAAGCACTGCCAAATGTGGCTGCCAAGCAGCTCTCTATCAAGGGTGGATCTTCTAGTGGAGGAAAGCAGTTGATGAGCCTTTGAGTAGTGTTCTGTGGCAAGCTCATAGTTTTGGTTGTTGTAAAATGTGTTGTAAAATGTGTTAGTACATTTGTTTGCAGCAAATACTTGTCCAAAGCTCGTAGTTGCCCAAACACGGAGAAAGCTTTTGTAATAATAGCTCTCCACAACAAAAACTCCACGATCCAAATCACAATCCATCCTCTTTGCCAACAACAACAAATATGGGGGATCACGTGCCAATCGATGAGCTTGCCCAGAATTTAGCAGAATACAAGGAGCAGCTTGCACAAGTAGAGGCGTTGCTGCTCGAGTATCCAGACAATGAAGAGTACCAAGAACTCTACACCAACCTCAAGGAGGTCATCACCTTGACAGAAGACGTGCAGCGAACTGCAGGCAATGCAGAAGCACCCGTAGAAGCACCTGCGGAAGCACCAGCGTCTGCTGCAACGCCCCCAACACAAACCGCAGACGGTGGGTTGATTACCGCACCCCCCACCCTGCAGCTGCCCTCGGTGCTCCCACCACAGGTAAAGGAGCACAGTGGTGGTGGTGTCTTGAGAAGAAGATCAGGAACCCCTCGACATTATATATATATATATATATGTGTGTGTGTATGTATATATACATATACAGGTTGCACAGCAAATCCGGGCTGCACAGCAAAAGGCGGCATTCTTGGGTCAGGCGCCTGCTGCATGGGCAATTGGGGGTGAGTGTCAAGCCCTGTACAGTGATGGGCAGTGGTATGACGCCGTCGTCAAAGCTGTCACGACCGGGGGGCAGTTTGTGGTTGCATATGAAGGCTATGAAGAACAGCAAGAGGTTGTGTCCAAACTGGTAGTGTCCAACCTGTTGCGGGTTGACAACAACACCAACCCATCACACACAGGTGTCCATTGCGCAGATCCGCGTGCGGCCAGAGACAGATGTTGGCTACACGGGAGTCTCTGCCCCCACCCGCAAACGTGTGGCAGATGGCCCCGTGGTGCTTGAGGAAATGCCAGCGTGGCTTGAAATAAAAGAAACAGATGATGAGAAAACCAAAGCACGCAAGCGCAAGTTGCAAAAGAGCTACAAGAGCAAGCAGCGGTTTCAGAAGATGGACAAGGCGTCACAGGAAAAGCAAAAGAGCTGGCAAGACTTTTTGGCGGTAGGTTTGGTGCATGTACCCGCGCACTGCAATCGTACACCAACCACAACAAACAACAGGGGGGCAAGAAGAAGAAAAAGATGCCATTCGTGAAAAAGGAAAGCATTTTTCGGGCGAGCGAAAGTGGCAAGGTGGGTGTGATTGGCAGTGGGCGTGGGGTCACTACATTCAAGCAGCCGGGGCGCCACGAATTTCAACCCGCTGTGGACGACCAAGACGACGAGTAGGAGTGCTTTATTGTGTTTTATTCCCATGATCATCACCACTGTTACGATGCATGCAAGAAAAGGGAGAGAAAAACTGTGGGGAGCCCCTCAGTGTCCAAAATGCTCCAAAAATCGTTTATGCAACCTGCTCTATTACGACTCGATGGCTTCCACTTCAATGGCATCAGTAGGTGGTGCGTCTGGTTGGTTTTGCAGTTGGAATCGAGCCAGGAAAATATCTCCAAACGTCACCTGAGAGTGTGTATGACGGACACATTGCAGCATTTTTGATAAAAACAACAACAACACGTAGTTTGCGCCTACCACGCACTACCAACCTCTGCGCCTGTCTCGACGGCCACGGCTTGCATGGGGTTGAGCTGCTCGCCGTTTAAAAACGTGCCATTGGTGCTGTTGAGGTCAGTCACGGTCACCTTGTCCCCCTCCACTTTGATGAGTGCGTGGCGGCCACTGACCGTGGGCACTGGCACCAACAGGTCAGCAGGCTCGTCACGGCCCAGCTCGACAGTGCCACTCTCTGGAAGCTCCAGCGTGGGAGGGAGTGCCACGGGTTCACCTGTTGTTGTTGGGATCAACATCAAATGGTATACTGGGCTACCATTGGGGGAACTTTTGGTTTCTACTGCACAACCCCAATTGTTGTTGTTGGGGATCAACATCAGATGGTATAATGAACTACCATTGGTGGAAAATGGTTTCCCACACCTACCTAGATGTTCACAGCTTCCATCACCAGTAGGCACCAACACGAGCTTGGCTTCCGTAAGCACAGTTGGGGCACGATGCGATCTGGCTAATCTCGTCTTTGGGCTCTGCAACACCTGGCCTGCACGACGGGTGGGCAGGAGGGTGGGGTTGTTAAGCAGCATCATGGTTGTCTATTATATATGAGGAATAGTGTAGATTGTTTAGCATATTGTTTTTGGATATGTTGTATATGGTGCCTGAGGTTGAGAGCTGCTCAGGGGCGGGTATGTCCAGCCCAAGTGGAGACCAGGTGGAAGCATATTTCAGGAGTGGAGAAAAAACTGGAGAGAGCACCAACATGCTACAAGGGCATGCAACAAGGGCTACACACCGTCAAGACAAACCGTGAAGACACACCGTGAAGACACGCTGCCAAGACACAGCGTCAAACCAGGTCACACAAGGTGGAGGTCTGGTGGGGGCGTTGTGTTGATCACTTCACAGATAACACACCAAAGGAAGCCAACATATCGTCTGCAATCAGCCTGGTGAGCAGTACCTACCAAGGCACCTTGACACATATTCAAATACAAATTTGTCCACCCCCCCAGAAACCTTTGCGTTTCCACCACGAAACACTCACACGACACACGAAAACACCTTCACAATACAACAAAACACACTCACGATAAGGTACACAACACCCCTGGTGTGTTTTGATCAACACCTCCTATCATCCACTTCATAGCGTTCAACTTCCTGCAAAGCGCACCACCCCCATGGCCTGCGCCAGCACACATGCCCTCCAGACCACTTCATTAGCAGTCCCCAGCAGTGCGCGCACACTCACCAGCACCAGCGCTGCACATGCGGTGGTCTTGCTTGCTCACACTTCCATGTCCACTCCCGTGACGCTTGAGACTTTTGCAACACACAAGGAGGTGCTTCATGGAGCCACAATTGAGCTGGACAGAGGTGCAAGGTACGTCGTAGACAAACCAGAGGAACCGGACACTTGATCAGGCACGATATTTCTTCCACCCTCCTCACTTCCACCCACCTCAGGGACGTCTTGTGCTACGCAACTGCATTTGACGAGCTTTCCACGCGGGCAATGTACGTCCTGGACATGTGCAGCGTCAACCTGGCATTCCACCCAGATGCCAAGCCCACTGCCGCAGCGTCCCTGCAGTTTCTCACCGCGTACGCCAAGATGATGCCCCGCGAGACACTCCTCAACAACACGGGACTCCTCCAACGCATTGCTGCCGCAGCCATCAGCACCACCACCGACGACGACACGCGGTGCCTTGCCTGGGCGGCCGCACTGGCACTCACCCGTCGCCTGGTGGAGCAAACAAGCTGCTTTCGATCACGTCTGGCATCTGCAGGGCTCCTGCCGCTGCTGGAATGTGCTAGGGAGTTGCTGGAAGCGGCCAAGGAGGAGCCTCAACGTGTGGTGCAGTCCGCCACGGCGCGCAAGGACCTGGTGTATGCCCTGCAGCTGCTCTGCCATGTGGGAGGGACGGGGGATGCATATTACATTGCTCGCCTCCACCAGCTGCACATGGTAGAGGCATTGCGTGCGTTTGGGATGGCCAAGGGTTTTGTCGGTGATGTGGGGGTGGATGAGGATGTGCAGCTGCTCATGGTCAAGCTGCAGGGGGCCGCGCGCCGCCTTCGAGGGCACCTGCTGATGGGATAAGGGGGAGTGAGAAAGTGTATCATGTGTTGTTGTATTATCAACCTCTTGGGTAGTATTCTGTATTTGTTTGTTTCACCCCATCATCAACCTGGTATGTGATAATGTCCCCTGCAATTGCTGGGGTGTGATGAATTTAGTGTTGTTGTCAAGTGTGCATTGTTGCATGTGTGTTTTATGTGCGAGCATGCACCCAATCGATCAATGGTGGTGTATTATGTTGTACAATGTACCAACCATGTTGTTGGTCATTCAATTTCAATCCGGAATAAATGACAGTTTTTGTGACAAGGGTGACCTATGTGGTGCTGTTTTATGTACAGCAACCATGCGTGCGCTGTGATGACTGCACGTTTTTGTATGCTGACAAGCGCTCTCAATTTTGCTGCTGCCATAAGAAATTCCATGTTACAACGTGTAGCTGCACTTGCACGTATGTGTAACAAAACACCTGAAGTACCCCACTAGGAGGAATACTGCGCCTGGATAGTCCATACGTCCATAACGCCAGGTGGCACGGCAGGATCTGTTGCAGCAGCCACTGCTGCACGCCCCACCGCTTCCACACTCACCGGTGGCACAAAGGATGCACCCACAATGGGGACGGATGCCAGCGATCGTGTGGGGAGCAGCTTCAAAACCTGTGATTTCAACGGGGCAAAGGATGTTTGTAAATGTAAATGTCAAATACCAAGTGTACATGTAAATGATGTGTAAATGAGGGCGGCCCAGCATGTTGTTTACCAAACACAAAAGGTTGTTTTCCAGTCAATTACCCCAGTCAATTACCGCTTCCAATGGTGCCCCTACAAGACCCAATGGCAGAGGCATGCCGTTGACCCGGCGTGTGCCATAGATAAACCCTGGACGCAGTGCAACCCCACCCTCTGGCAGGGCAGCAAACAGGGCGGCTTCTGCTGCCCTTTTGCCTTGAAAGTATCCCTTTAGCAGGAAATCTGAGACATGCCAGGCGCCTAGGTGATCGAGTATGTATGATTCTTTATAATAAACTGTATATACTTATTGTGTACTCATGTTTTCAATCGTGCAGGTTCACCCACTATGCTGAAAAAAGGTTGTATAGTATGAGAGTGGTATTTTGATACCAAAGAACAACTCGTTTCCAGGTAAATATGACTGCCATGCATGTGTGTGCTGCTTCCGTATGGTCTTGGGGCCAAGCAGGAGTTGTGCACACAGGCAACGTGTCAATACGCATACCTGGAAACTGGTAGTCATGGGCGCTGATGTAGGCCATGCGTGGTACACCTGCTGCTGCTGCTTCCTGGGCTATTGCAGCATTGGCATCCCCATTCACCTGTTGGTAGTGGTGGTGGTGGTGGTGTACTGATCCGTGCGTACAACAAGAAAACAACATGCTGCTGTGTCTAGTACAATAGTACATGCCAAACACATACACGCAACACCATGCACACAAACACACACAACCACACACCTTGAACATGTACTCGTTACTGCCAAATGCACCCACACAGGACACAACACCCAGTGTGCCTTGCATAACCCACCGCCACTGCTCCGGTTGCAGCGCATCGCCCTGCAGGGGTGTGCACACAAGTGTTATGTGGGTTGTGTGTGTACGTAGAGTGCACCTGGTACGCAATGTACCTTGTACCATTCCACGTCTTGTGTCCATGCGCCTCCTCCTGATGCTGGTGTGCCACTACGACTAATTGCCAGCACCTGGAGACCGCTTTGCAATGCAGCCTGACACACATGGCTGCCGACATACCCGTTGCCACCAAACACCACAAGTCGAGGTGCTTCATCCGTGGTGGTGGTATCCTGTGTGGGTGAGGGTGGGTGCGTTGCTGGGTGTGGAGAGTATTATGTTGTGGGGTAAAACATACTTGTGGGGCAGCGGTGTTGTTGTTGCTCGAGGGCGATTCTGTTTTGATGGAGGGTTTGACTACACGTTGAGGATGGTGTCACAAATGGTGTGAGACACCACCGTCCCTCATACCTGATTCGTTGCATAGTGCTTGTGTGCTGCTGAATAATCGCCTGGTGTGGTGGTGTAGTGTGTTGTACCAATGGTGGGCATTTTGGATGCGGGAAAACGTCCCCACAGGCGTAGGAATTGATGGATACATATATTCGATACCTTGCAAGATCAACTGCGGAGCCAATGGCGTTGCATGTGGGCGTGTGCACGAGGCCAAGGCGCGCCAAAACAGTGGGGAGCATGATGATGGAGATGTGCGTTGTGGAAGTGAGCAGGAAGTGTAATGTTTACCTCATACTATGCATTTCTTGTCAAACCACTCTATTTTCCCCCAGCACCAAACAACATTTGTTCGTCTTGGAGCGCCTTGTACAAAACCTTGCCCAAGCGCCCCTGTGCAAACGCATCCAACCACACCTCATTCGCCCCCTGCACTGGATTTGCAAAACACAATTGCATCAGGCGCGCAGCCTGTATACAGCATGGTGGTATACAGCATGTGTGGTTATGTGTAATATACACAATAACCTGCGTGTAACCTCCCCCCTTGTTATACAACCCACCTGTTCATCCCTTTCCAGGGCAGCCACCACTGTAGCATTATTAGCAATTTCCTGTGCCCGCCAGACCAGCGCCACAAGCAGCTCAATATACTGTCGAACGTTTTTCAACTGTGTCTCATCCCCCTGGGGCACCGATGCCTCCCTCGCTGCGAGCTTCCTCAGCAATTCCATTCGCTTGCGCATGCGCTCCTGTGTGGTTTCCAACGCCTGCTGCTGTGCGGCACGCTGGGATGGGGTTGGTGGGGCTGGGGATGTGAGGGTCGCTGGATCGACCTGGGGGTTGGTGAACACTGCGACATAGGCTTGGCACTTGGGGTCACTGCTGCGCTGCATGCGTTGAAGCAGGCTCACTTGCTGTTGCTCTGCTGCGGCAAGCTTGGGTGTGGTGGGGGGTATATATGAGGGTCGTGTGTGTGTGTGTGTGTGTGTGTG
>VFQP010001511.1_pt1 | contig 30893 bp, 49 predicted proteins | sample 3512351 | NCBI WGS metagenome assembly VFQP01 (sample SAMN10412372, study PRJNA504923) | tailings metagenome | isolation source: Relicate 1 Philex TSF1 revegetated site | place: Philippines: Tuba, Benguet | collected 2017-08-29
ATGCGATTGGACAAGCTTTTGGAACCTGGAAGCAATACATGCCCCTCCATGACAGTCACAGGAGCGATCTCAAGCTGTTCCACTGTGTGTATGCATGGAGGGTTGATGATACCACCCACCGTACAACCTGGTCAAACACGTCAAGTATGCCATGCCAGTATATACTTGTACAAGACAAGCCCACGACCAACCTTGCGTCGCAGCTGCAGCCTTGACAATCATGGCTGTTTGTGCACGAGCATTGCTGGCAAGAAGAGGCGATTTGGGGGTGTGCAGGCCAAGCTGCTGGGCTTGGCCATGCCGGCTGGCGAGTTGACTAGAACGTATAGCGTGTGGTGCTGCCGTGTGCCCACGCCCAGGTGATTGCTTGAATGCAGCGACAGGTTTCAAGGTGCGGCAGTGCAGACCGTCTATAGCAAGTGGTGTTGCTGCCATCCTCCTCGATGTGGTGCACTTTTGCTGTCTGTTACTATTACTATGGATGATATATATGGATAGAGGATACGTTTCAAATACAATGTTTTGTAAAAGAGTAAAACAACTTGTGTTTCCAACACCCGCCCGCCTCAACACACAAACACATCCATCATCATCATCGTGCCGGGGGCGGCTCCAAGCAGATCCAGCCCAATGCCCCCGTACGATAATCCTTCAGCACACGTGCCCCCGCACGTTCCACCTCGCCCACAAATGTCTGTTCTGCCACTGTGCATCAGCGAAACAATGTGTCATCGTCTTCAACCACACATGCCACCTCAACCACACTCATGCTCCCTCAACCACACAACCCTCATACCTGCATGCACAAAGTCCTCTCCTGTCATTCTCGACTCAAACGGCACCCCATACCGCTGCTGCAATCGTGCCATGTGCTTTTTATGACCTGGCAGTGTTCGCAGGTTTTCCAACAGTGCTGCTGCTACAAGTGAATCGACATAGGAAGCTTCTCCTATGTCATTGCATATGGCCAATCGCTGCGCTGCTACTTGGTCAGTGAAGCTCATGGGAAGCACACCCGGTGCATCGAGCATGTCAAGATCTGTTCCAAGACGCACCCATCGCAACTGTGTTGTGGGGGGGTGGGGGAGGGAGTGGACGGGGTGTTGTGGGGGATTGGGTGTATGCATATGTGGATGGTAGACAGTTGTGTAGGATGTGTACAAGAAAGAGGGGTTGCACAAGAGGGATGCACACATGAGACACATGCATGGACACAAACATCCACATAACCCACAACACACCTGTCGTGTCACGCCTGGTTTTGGTGCGGAGTCACATGCCCTTCGCCCCACCAGGCGGTTGATCAATGCCGATTTGCCAACATTGGGGAATCCCACCACTACCGCACGCACTGCTCGTGGTTGCAGGCCCCTTGATTCTCGCTTGTGCTTGACATTGGCTGCAGCACGCAGGGCAGTGTCCACCAACTGCAAGTGAGGAGAGGAGGATGTGATGGTGTGATGGTGATGGTGTGATGCCAATTGTTGTTGTTGTTCACAATGCCAGCAGTAGAAGGTGTAAAACCACACACTGCTGCACCACTTTAATGTACTCCATGCCACGTTTCATCAAGAACAGCAACCCCCCATCCACCCCCCATCAACCACACGTGCCTGCTTGACCCCATCCCCTGTAACCCCATTGGTCCACACCACCCGCTGCTTCATTGCCTTCCAGTGCTGCTGCCATCGCTGCCTATCCTCTGTGGAAACCATATCTGCACGGTTCATGATCAACAGCAGCGGCTTGGAACCAACCCAATCAGGAATTTGGGGATGCCGGGTAGACAGTGGGATGCGGGCATCCCGCACCTCCATGACAACATCCACACGCTTGAGCTGCTCCTTGAGTTGGCGTTCTGCACGTGCAATGTGTCCAGGGTACCACTGCACCAACCGTTTCTGTGGTCAAACGCACGGACGGGTGTGTGGTCAAACGCATGGGTGTGTGGATCTGTTGCATCTCTGAGCCCCATCAAACACAAACCCTAACATACCTCTAGACCAGCTGTCTGGCGATCAAGACGGTCAACACGAGCAGAAGAAGCCTCCCATGCATCCAGTTCCTCATCAGTTGCCTCTGCGAGTTGCCGCCATGAGTGGCACACCTGTGTGGTGGCGACGTGGCATGTGTATGGCAGTGAAAACATGATACAAAACACATACAACACGTGCGTACTATGTGTTGCAGCCGAGGATGTGTGGCATGTCTGCAAACCCGAGGTGTGACAAGGGGCGTGCACCTGTTGCTTGTGCTTGCTTGCAAATGTGATGTTACACGCATGTTGGCACGTTGGTTGTGGTAGCTCAACGTTTTGGTACAAAACAGTATTAAACACAGTGCACACGTTTCCACAAAAACAAATGGGCATGGATAGGGGCTAGCAAGGTGGTGAGGAAGCCAATAGAATAGCCAACCACCAATTCCAATACGACACTAGCCAAAATGACCAGTTCAGTTGACAATCATGCTGGGAGTGTCGTTGGCCCTGATGATGATGTGGACGTCCAGGAAACCTGGTGGACAGGTTTTATAAGCCCATACACGCTCCGTTTCTCACCAGAGCTGGAGGCACAGGTATGCAGCGCATGTCTAGGATTTGATCAGCTGGAGCAACATTGCGTGTCTCAACTGCACCTCACACCTTGACCCCTTGACCCCTTTTCACCTCACACCTCACATAGTATGCAATGGAGCATGCTCTGGCGCACCGAAACATTGATATTCAGTCGTCCCTGTTTGAATTGGCTGCAGATGCTGCCGTGCTCCTGCTCAAAAAGAGCAACAGCTTGAGCCTCGACCTGCGTTCCAATTTCCTCGACCGCTGGGGATTGTTCCTAGGCATCCTCACCCTGCTCAATCGAGGTGCTTTATTCATCTTGTGGCTGGTGTCCCCTACGCCACGTGTGTACGCACAAAGGTGGGTGGGTGAGGTGTGGAAGGATTGGACGCGTGAGAGGAAGGACAACCCCCATGACCCGCTCTTTTATGCTGGAAAACCACATATGTTTGTAATCATGTGTCACCCACCAACAACAGGCGTGGCAAGGTGCTTGCAACTGTACGCATCACCCGGTGCATCCTCTTTCTTGGATGGCTCACCCTCAATCGTGCATGTCTAAACAACGTACCATGCTTTATTGTACGAGGCGTTATGTTGGATGCAGCCGTCACCTCCATGCTGGTCATGCCATTCATGGCACGTACACGTTTTGTTTACCATCTGCCTCTACAAGCATGTGCCATCTTGACATGCCTGCTGCTCGCGAGTGGACCCATGGGAACATGTAGTGTGTTTGAGCGGTATGCTGCACATCAAGATGTGCCACCCACCAGCATCCCATGCATGCCCCTGAGCTGGAACACGAGTGCGTTGTCGTCCTTGGCATCAGCACCATCAGCGGCATCAGCAGCAGTGATGCCACAGGGGCCGGGGTGGCTAGGTGGTGTGATGCAATCAGTTGCAGTGGCACCATGGCAGATGGCCATGTGGGGGGTGGATCCTGATGTACACACAACTGCTGCATGCCAGAGTTGTATTATACGCTCCACAACAGACAAGGTACGGTATTCAGTGTACATGATGTCATCCTACTCGGTGAACATTTTCACATGACATCACACACACACACACCCTTAGGAGGCATGTACGGTGCTCCCTCAGCAATTCAAGGCTGCACATGATGTCGCGCGTCGTGTGTTGGGATGGATGTTGGCACTTCCAGCGACCGACATGCCGGGATCTGATCGCACATCAGCGTGCTGGATGATGAGCACATTTGTCGCCATTGTTCTCAGCTACGCTGTGGCATGCGTGCTCTATTGGCTTGAATTGCGTCATAGACTTGCGTTTGTGCGTGCACATTGTCCAAACTGTTGTCTTCACCCTGGAGAACAGGAGCTGGCATCCCTTGTGCTCATGTATCAATTGGTATTCATGTACTTTTGTGTCACACTTACATGGATGATGCTGGGTGTGCTTGCTGAACATTAATCATTTGTGTGTTGTCTGTGTTGATTGTGAAAATCATTTGTGTGTGTTGTATGTTGATTGTGAAAATCATGTGTGTGTGTGTGTGGTGTATGGATGGTGCTCCTCAGGTGCAAGCGTGTGCGGTCCTCCACACCATTATGACGTTGTTGATCTTGCCGTATTTCCTCTATCATTGGGGTGCTGTGTATGATGTTCATACACCCCCTGTCGCTCATTCTTGTATTTTGCTCGATGTATATGTGTGTATGCTCGATGTATGTGTGTATGCAACATCACAAGTAGTAGTTGATGTGGGAAGGCATGTGTGCTGTGCTATGATGTGTGTGCTCAATGATGCATTGCTCCTCCTGCTGTTTTGTCAACTGTACATGCGTGTATAGTGGTAGTGGTGGTATTCTCACAATGTTCCGTCGTCACCATCCCGATCATCCTCCTCCTCACCATTATCCTCCTCCTCCTCGGTATTATCATCTTCATCTTGATCATTATTTTCATCATCTCTTTTCATCATCATCCTTTCTGATGGTATGTGCACAGCAATATGGTAACTGTATGTATTGTGCTATATATTGTTCTATATGTATTGTGCAACCACTATACACAACTGTCCACAATATGGGCAACCACAACATCAAGGTGACGCTGATGGGGCACAGATGGGAGTATGCACATAATGCTGGTGTAGTTTGCGGGTACTGCAGTTGTTCTTTACCATAATATTATGTACACCATGGCGATACATACCACAGTGATACATACCATAACATAAAACACACGATAGTGTCATACGCATCATAGTATAATACGCACCACAATGGTATGCACATAGGGGTGGTAGAGTAGTGTTGATATGATGCAGCATACACACAGGTCACAATCCTTGTGTGTCACTCACCCAACCATTGCAGCAAATTCCTGTGCCTTGGCTTGTGCTTGATGTGATGCACGCTCTGCCCTTGAGTGTACCCAACCCCTGGTGTGTGTGTGTGTGTGTGTGTGTGTGTGTGTGTAGGGGGCATGTTATGTATGTGGACATAGGGGTGTGTATACATAGCAGGTACGTGGGAGCAGGTTCTGTTGCATTGATGTGTAATGTGAGCAAATGGTGTTGTATTCGGTGAACAACATACAACAGTGCACATCCACCCACACACGCACCATACACACACACCAACACACCTGTATGCGAGCACGCCCACAATTCCGACTTGACAGGCTATTGCCAACAATGCAATCACAGTAAAAGGTATGACCAGCCATGTTGACACACTCGTAGCATTCCCAACCAGCCACACCACATTGACAATAAATATGGCCACACCAAAACCCATGCACAACAGGGACGACCAGAAGAAAAAACGTTTGCCTATGTTTATGGTGGATGCGAAAAAGTACATTGCACATGATAAAAAGCCTGTGATTGACACTGCAATGTTGAGGATTTGCTCTACACCTGGGGTAGTGAGGTGTGCGTGTGGTGTATGGGGTAGTGAGGTGTGCGTGTGGTGTATGGGGTAGTGAGGCGTGCGTGTGGTGTAAATGTGGTGTACACGTGTACAGTGTAAATGTGGTGGTGGTTTGCAGGGGGATGCGAAGGGGGATGGGTGCAAGGTGGGGGATGGGGGCATGGTGGGCCTTGATGATGACAAGTATACTATAACACACACACACAACATGCACACACCGCTATGAAAAAAAGATGTGACCAGTACAAGCATAGAGAGCAGCATGCCTATCCCAGCGATTGCTTTTTGGCTTTTGAATCGTTTTTGTAATGTTTTTGTGGTGGGTGGGGAGTGTGTTTCCGTGTCTGTGTCGAGCGTCTGTGGGCATGGTGAGGGATGGATGTGTAGGTGGGTGAGGGGCGGATGTGTAGGTGGGTGAGGGATGGATGTGCAGGTACAACAGGGAATACAACGACCACTATGAATGTGCTCTGCAAATCGTGCAAATCCACTACCCTGCACTTACCATGTGCTCGTTTGGTTTGCCAATACCAAAGTACTTGTGGAGCATCCCCCCTGCTGACACCCCGGCCCCTGTGGATGTCGATGCGCCAGGGCTGCTCTTGGGGGGAGGCTTGCTGGGTTGTGAAGCAGTGTTTTGCAGCAACAGTCCCGGGTCGGCATCCCATGCACTGGGTTCCTCAACATCTGGAACTGCAGGCACTGTATTGGCATCGTGCTTCTTCCCTAGGGAGATGTGGGTGTCGACATGTTGCACACCCTTATTGCGTGTTTTGTCACAAACATACGTGCAAATGGGTTCCAAAACGGCATGCTGCTCTAGGGTTGGTAGGGATCAGATTTTGTCAACGTATGTGCACCAGCAGACAACCAGAAAACCTTGAGCGTTTGATATCGCTATGGTTGATGCGTATACAATGCTGTGTACGAGATGCGGCTATTTTGACGACAAGCAATGTATTGGAAACAGCGGGGACTACACACCTTTTTTGCATTAGCTCCACAACACCCCCCCTACTAAACCCCAATCATCAACCTTGATAGTGTGCATAGAGAGTGTAGCTACATAATACAGGAGCAGCACGCACAAATTACGTACACATTCGCACTCCATATGCCAGCTGTGTGAGAAGAGCGAGTGATACATTGCAGACTAATGTTAGAGCCTGCAGTAGCATGTACCAGCGGTGCGTTGGGTGTGGAAACCCCCAATGTACATGGAAAACTCCTTGCGAGCACATGCGCAAGCAAGGTCCCCCTTGAACGCATACTTTTTGCGTTGCTACGTGCACAATACATGCGTCTACAGCATGCATTTCTTGTGAATAACTGCGAGGAATATGTGCACATGACGGCATTGAGCATCGACTTCATTACTTGTCCTGCATGCACCCACCAGAAACACACTAGTCACCACACCCCTTGGTGCACGATGGGCCACGATCTGTGGAACCACTCGTAGATGCACAGCACACGCACAGCACAGCACACAAAACACCACCATCGTTGCTGACTGCGTACCCTCCTCCGCACACAGACCCACCAAGCTGGGGGTCGATACTCGCAGCCTGCCAGCACATTGCAGACATCACAAACGCTACATCATTGCGTCGTGATGATGTGCGTCTGACTGGGCGTTTTGTGCGCAAGGTGGCTGGCGTATTGACCTCCATCACAGATGAAAACCCGGGGCAGGCCTACAGTGATGTAGACTCATCAGGTATATGTGTATGGGCAGAGAAAATGTATGTGGCATTTTTGGGTGATCACACATTCCCTCTCGCACTACAGGATTGCTGCATCACACGTTGCGTTGCTGCATCGACCTCACCACACGATGCCGCACCGTGGGTCGCTTGGAAGCATACCTGGAAGCAGCAGCATTGCGTAGTGAGTTTAAAACAGTTGCAGGGGATTTGAGAATGGGATTGGACAGGCTTGAGACTGATCATGTGCATGTGCCAGTGGATGTTGCAGATGACGTGGCGGTGTTGAGTGGGCAGCTTGCTGCAGTGGAATTCAGTGTTGCATCTGATCAGGAGGTGGCAGCTGCAGAGATACACCGCACCGTGTTGCTAGAGCGGTTGGGATTGGCACATGATCACCAGATTCTGGGGTTGATCAAGGTATATTGTGTTTTTTCTTGCGTGTGGGATCGTATTTATGTGCTGTCATCATCATGCTGTTACTATGCAGGTACACCACTAATCTACACAGGGTGTGCTCAAGCACTGTGGATTGGCAGATGCACCATCCCATGTGCTCACACATGAGGCGTCAGGCTTGCGCCGTCGAGCAGCAGAGGCACATGAGCTTCATGACCATGTGCATGAACTTGTATTGCACAAGGTCGCAGATATCATTACCACATGCATATGCCCCATGGAAGCTGCTGCGGGGCGTGAAGCAGCGGCATCATTGGATGGTCAACATTCCCTTGTAGCAACAGAAGCAACCAGCGATGTGTCTGCTGCACAGGATGCATTGGAGCCACAAGCACCACCGTGTGCTGCTGGGGGGGGTGGACATGCCCATGGCCATGTGCCATCATCATCATCATCATCCTTGCGCTCCCTCCATCTGGTGCCCCCACGCCCACCAGTCGCACCAGCAGACCCATGTCCACCTGAACGAAAGCCATCGTTGATTCGTCGGTTATCATGCGGGGGGTCCATGGCATTGCTGAGCCCAACCAATGCGGGGGGATGTGCTGCCTCATCAACAGCGTCTGTTGTGATCGGGGGCAACAAAGCAGGTATAATGGTGAGATATAATGGTGATACCTGTTGATGATACTATGTACATGACCTATGTACATGACAACACATGTTGAATACCATGTGTGTATACCCCATAACTTTCATTCCCATCATCATCACCAACCCCATCACTGATGTACAACACAGGCACCAACCCCACGGGCATCAACCCAGCAACTGTATGCAATGGTGTCATGCTATGCAGTGTGAGCAACCAGAGTCTAGCATCCTCTACAACAAGCACAACAATAGTTGCATCACGTGGTGGATCCATCATCAACGGGGGGCATGCTGCGGGGGTGGCACATGGCGATGAGGATGGTGCTTGTGTGTGTGAAGTGGTATCTGCAGCTGATGATTTTGATGCAGATCCCTGCGATCTGTTGGGTCTTGTGCAGGTGTGTGGTGTGGGATGATGTGTTGGTGTCCGCAACATCAACCCTCTCTGCGTTGCACATCACTTCACATCCCATCACCCCACCCATCATCACCCATCATCACACAGGCATTGCACAGCGACAACACCATCATCATGGAACTTGCTGCCGTCTGTCTCCTCCATGCTTGTTGTTCAAACAATAGCAATGTTGATTGGTCTGCACTTGAGGGGACACGCATGCGGCTGATACGACCCTTGTTGAACATCCTGCGACATCGACATCCCCTCTCACTCAAGGTCACAGCTGCCCATGTGCTGCAACGACTGGCACGCTCACAGGTGTGTGTGGGTGTGTGTATGTGTGTGGGTGCGTGTGGATGTGTTGTTGATGCATTGGTGGATGAGGACAGGTGATGTAAGAGGATGTGTGTGAAAAAGGATACACACGGTGGGACACACCACCACCACCACCACAACACCCACACCCACAAAGGAATCCCGAGCATTGATTGCAGAATCAGGTGCCCTCTTGTTGCTCCTCCGCCTCTTGCGTTCCCCCTATGACCCAGCAAAGCAAGCAGCAGCACGTGCCATCACCAATGTTGCATACGGCAACTCTGCAGTGAAAGCAGAACTTGTAAAGGCGGGGATTTTGGATGTGCTCAACATCATGATGGAGGGGCTGCACCCACTCAACCAAGAGGCAGCCGCGTTGGCAGCAGCCAACCTTGCATGCAGCCCCGACAGCGCCAAGACGCTGGTGGACGCTGGCACCCTGCGTGTGTTGATACACGTGCTGCGTGACGGCAACGCGGCCGGCCGCACCGCGGCCGCGCGTGCGTTGCGCAACATCGTGCATCACCATCCACCGGCCAAGATGCTCGCTCTGGATCAGGGTGCTGTCCCTCTGTTGCTCGAAGTGATGACACATGGTCAAGGTGCTGCTCGACACACTGCTGTGACTGCACTGGGGAGCGTGGCTGCGAGAAACGATCGCATGCACACATGTGTTGTGATGGAGGGCATGGTCATCACATTGGTCAACATGTTGACCGACACGCATGTCTCCATTGCAGAGGCCGCCGCCACCACGCTCGCTGCGCTGTGCACCACAAATGATGTGCGACATGCGGTGGCGGCTGCTGGTGGGGTGGAGGGGTTGACGTGTGTGTTGAAGCTTCGAGCATCGGGGGGGGGGGATGATGCCCAGGTGCATGCTGCTCGGGCAGCGGGGGCTGCTGCAATGCGTGCACTGGTGTCCTGCGAGATACACGCTGTTAAACAGGTACTTGTTGATGTGGAGGTGTGGTGGTGTTCTTGTATGTGGTATTTCCATCGAACGCCAACGTTTCCCAATGTGTGTACCCAATGCGTGTACAAGACACCACCAATGTACAAAACACCCCCACCCCTCCCCCAGTCTGTTGCTGCAAGTGGTGCTGTCAATCACCTGGCAGCCATGCTCGGTGGTGCAGATGGTGAAGCAGCACAGAAAGCAGCAGCGGGGGCCCTGTGGAACCTGGCATACAAAAACGAACACAACCGCAACATCATCCGTGAAGCAGGTGCCATTCCACTCCTTGTGCGACTGTTGAAATCCTACCAGCCAGAATCCATGCGTCGAGAAGCTGCCCGTGCCATTTCCAACCTATCATGCAACAACCATGCCAATCAGGTTGCCATTGCCGCAAGTGGTGCCATCCCACCTCTCGTCCATCTGTTGCAAAGTGGCTCACCATGTTCTGTTGAAGCTGCTGCACGTGCGCTGAGCAATTTAGCACTGCAAGATGAAAACCAAGCTGATATAGCCGCGGCGGGGGCGGTGCCGGCACTGCTGCAGCACATGGCGGGGGGATCGGAGGCATGCCAAGAGGCTGCCGTGCGTGCGTATGGCAACGTCATCGTCAACAACCACCACGCAGCTGTGTCTGCCACAGCAACCCGTGCAATTCCCTTGCTCAAGGAGTTGTTGGGGAGCGAGGGGAAACGGAGTTTGCAGCTTGAAGCAGCACGTGCGCTTGGCAATCTTGCGTGCTTGGGATCCTCGACGCAGGCGGCGATTGTGGGTTCGGGTGTGGTGGGCATGTTGGTGAGAATGCTGGATAGTGGGCATGATGGGACGAGGGAGTCGGCAGCATGTACGCTGTGGGATATTGCGTACGATAATGATGTGGCTCGGAGGGCAATCGTGGCAGGGAATGGGGTGCCCTACTTGGTGCAGGTAGGTTGGTCTGTGGGTTTGTTGTTCATCATGACGTTGACCTGACGTTGACCACCACTGGATAAGGATGCGTGCATGCGTAGCAAATTACACACAACCCCCTTACCAGGCGCTTTTATTTGGTGGGGCTGGCACCAAGGAAGCATCCGCAAGCACCCTCATGGAACTCGCATGCCTCGGTCAACGGTCAAACACCACCAGCCCATCATCCCATGCACCAAGCGCCACCACCACCCCACGTCGCGGTGCCGACCGCACACCCAACACCGCAAACACCAGACAAGTACATGAAGAGGTGTTGTCACCCACACAACGTGGGATTGGTGGGCGGCACATGGTCACCCAAGTGCAGCGGGGATCTGATCAAGAAGCATCATCTGCGAGTGATGTGAGCTCAAACCCGGGGCACAGCAGGGAGGTTTCTGATGATGGTGGGGAGCGTGGGAACAGTAGCAAGTATGCAAGTGCACCAGCGAGTGGGCGACCTGATGACGGTGATGGTGGTGATGATGTTGCTTCGGTGATCAACAACACAAAAGACACCGCCATGAAACACGACACCCTGGAGCAGCAGTTGACTGGGAGGGGAGTGCGTGCAGCAATTATTGATGCAGGTGCCATGCCATTACTGATCCAACTGGCGGGGAGTGGAGATGTGAAGCTCAGGGCGGTTGGTCGTCGTGCGCTCGAGGTGATGGGGTACTCGAGTGATGTGGAGCAAGTGGAGGGGGCGGTGTTTCCGAGGGTGAGTGCGTATCATCAGCCACAATTGGTGCAGCCGCAGTTGCTTGCTGCACGATTTTGAGGAAAAAGGTGGGAAAAGGGGTGTTGGAAAGGAGAGGGGACTGCATGAATCAACCCTATATAGAAGAAATGAGTACCTAGAAATGATGCCGTATGATTGTCGATGTAGTATCAGTAGTATCAATGATAGTGAATGATTGCGCATATTGCTGCATGGAGTGTAGAGGAGTGGCAATGGGGAGCAGCAGCGTACTTTTTGAACAACGGACACACTGTTTTTGACCCATAGGACAGAGAGTTTTTGTGTGCGTGTAGTGTGATGCTTGGTATGGCCGTGTTTAGAGCGACTGTTGTCGTGTATGGTACTAGCAACATTATTCCCTGTATTTTTACCATTCTCACCATGTTTGTGAGCTGTTGTGTAACCAACAGACAGCTGCTTGTAACGTAGGGATGCTGTGTGAGAGAAAAAGAGAGGGGAGCAAAAGAGTCACACAGCAGTGGCCCCGCCAATGCTGCGGGGGCCCTATCACACAAATTTGCAGGTGGGAAAGAAAACGCACAGTAATGCAAACACCCCTCCTCAACAACATGCGAGAGAACAGCAAACAGGGCTTCTTGTATGTACCAACACACACGTTGCAGTCTCAATGCAACAATGTTGCACAATGCTCCTTTGGCGACACACAACAACTTGATTTCATGTGTGTGTGTATGCCGCCGAAAGAATCAAGTCACAACAAACAACATCCTAGCATACCATAGCAAATGCAGTGTGACAAACAGACATATGAAACAACACGAAACACAAACAAATAGCTACATGGTGCTTAATCAGCCCATGACGGTGCAATGAGGTCACACACACAGATAGAAATAATCACCACCACACACATCAGACCCATCCTGCTCATTACCATTCAACATCATCATGTCCATCCTACCCGAAAACACTGGATACTCAGATCTTTCCTTGGGCCTTGAGTTCCTTACGATGTGCCAATGCAGCTGCAATTATGTTGCCCCTCGATATCACACCCTCTATACGCCCCTCTGCATCCACTACCGGCAAGCGACGCACACGGGATTTCATGAGAATTTGTGCAGCATCAGTGAGTGCAGTTGCCTTGCGCACCACCAGGGGATCGAGGGTCATCACATCAGCAACAGTCTTGCCAGAATTTTTCAGTATGGCAGTGGTGAGGTCGTTGAACGCAGTCCAATCAGTGTTGACATCTGGAAACACATCTGGATGATCAGTTGGCCTGTCGGTGATAGCCTCTGTGATGAGATGTGGGTGTGTGGGTGTGTGTAAAACAATTGCCATGTGTGTCTTGATTATAATAGCATCACCCAGCAACTCTTCTGCATACCAAGTGGCAACATGTCCCAGTCGCTCACCACGCCCACCACAACACCGTCGGTGCTGACGACGGGGAGGCCGGTGATTCGGTTGGACACGAGGATCTCCAGGGCATCGTCAATGGATGTGTCTGGTGTCACGGTGAGCACGTCGGTGGTCATGATGTCACCCACAGTTCCGACCGAGGGAGGGGTGGCTGTAGCTGATGCTTTGCAGGTTGGGGCTCGTTTTGTGGGCGCTGGAAATGAAACAGCGTGCAATGTGAATGGTCTGTTGCTTGTGCTAGCAAGGGGCGTGCTTGGCAGCGCCTTGCACAGGGGCATTGTGGAAAGTGGAAGCATCTGTTGTTTTGAACTGGTTGTTCAGGTTTAGGCGATGGTCCGTTGGTCGGTCGTTGGTTTGCTGCGTGTTGCTGCCGTGTAAACAACAACAGCACGGGCGTGTGTCGTTGTAAATATGGGGGTTTGTGACTGCACAGTATGCAGAAAAGCAAAAACAGCATGCCGTTTTTCGTTGACCACAACACACCCCATTGAAGATCCGCGTTGCCATCGCACATACATCCACGTGCGAGCAAATTTTCAGCAGCGCTCTCACCAGCATCTCCACCAACATCCATGCATTCTCAACAGCACGCTCTCACCGAGTCGTGCCAGCCACACTACGGGATCCGCACACCAACAACACCACGTACATTACCACTCCATCCATCACTACCTTGCAGAGAGCTCCTCTCCATCGCACGGCGCCCCCCCTCCTTGACACGTTGTGCTGCACAGTCCAACGATCGCCCACCCACAACCCCTGTTGCACTGCAGAGCCTGGAGGGGCCTGTTCCAGAGGATCAGCGGCCAGTCAATGAGCTTGAACAGTTGAAAAACTCGTCGTTGTTCTCTTGGGCAATGTTGCCGCCTGGACAGTATGTACAGCGACTGGGGCTCACATGGGCTGCAGGTACTGTGTGTAATGTACTTATTAGTTGGCAGAGTGGCATGTACATTTGTACACACACCACATTCACACACACATCACATTCACACACACACACACACACACACACACACACACACACACACACACCAATTGCACACCACATTCACACCCACACAGTGGTGTTGCTTGTTGCTGCCCCCGTCTCCTTTGGTTCATTTTCACCCACCCAGCAACCTGTGGAGTTTGTGCTTGCCAGTGCTACAGGTGGTCTGCTGGCAGTGAGTGTGTTGTTGTTGCGGTTGTACAGCGGGTATGCGTTTGTTGCAAATCGTCTCAACAGTGCAACCATTGAATACGAAGAGACAGGATGGTATGGTACGGTGTGTGTGTTGGGGTTTTGAGGTGTTGTTGTATGGTGTGGAGTTGCACATGGGAATACATATATAATGGTGTTGCATGAACAACGCACATACAACACACGAACAAAACACGTACAACGCATATCCAACACACATATCCAACACATATCCAAACACATATCCAACACACATACAACACATATCCAACACGCCCACAACACATACCCAACACACATTCAAAATCCCCCCAGGTATGATGGGCAGATTTTCGTCAAGCCCCCAGAGGTCCTCACCCGTGACCGCTTGCTCAGCATGTATCAAGTAAAACCAGTGCTGGCCAAGTTGCGTCAGACACTCCTCGCATCTGCTGGGGCATTGGTGTTTTCCACACTGGTGCTGGCAGGGGTGGTGCAGTTCAATGGACCCCTGGATGATGGGAAAATTCGAAAACCACGCGAGGTGAATGCAGAGGGGATTATTTTTTCAGACAAGGTGAAATCATTGCGACAGGTATGGTTGGTGGGGTGATTGGGACGGCCGTAGCGTAACCGTGTGGGTACACACCGCGTGGGTACACAACCTCTGTACACAACCTCTGTACAGCTTGCAGAGGATGATGAGGCTGCAGAGGCAGAGGCAGAGGCGATGGGTGGGGTGCCTGGGTATTGCAGTGATCGCTACTACAGGGCGGCCGCGGGTGGCCAGTTTTGTGCCAAGTTTGAGCGGTGAACCCAGGTGGGATGACAGTGCTGTGTTGTTTTCTTTCATCCAACGTCACAAAAGGTTGATGACATTAAGACATTTAGTTTGGCATATTCAGATCCTGTAACAAACCCAGTGGAGTTTCCCGTGGAGCTTGACGAAACCAGATCTGCTCATCGACACAATGTCCCCGCTTGGTCAGCTGTTTGGGCCTTCCACACAGGCCATATTTTACAATTGGAAGCAGCTGCCAGTGCAAAGGATGCTGGATTTCGACTATCTCTGTGGTATGAGGGTTGGATGAGGTGGGGTGATTATGGGTGATGGTGTCCTAGGGAAGGGCTTTCTATCTCCATACTCTGTCTCCATTATCACTTTTTATCAACAACAATCAGACACAACAATCAGACACTCCATAAACCACCAGGGCGCCCCACCCCATCTGTCGCATGCGTGGTGCACCCTGGCGCCAATGGTTTTCAAAAGCTGTTTTTCGGCCTCGAGGAGATAGCCATCCCCACATATGGCAGGTATAGCATACGAATCACACGCATACACACACAGCACCAGTAATGTACCCGCCACCACATGAAACGACTGATCACCACCACACAGCATCCCCGATGCCGTTGCATCCCACCCCAAGGCTGATGTATTTATCAATTTTGCATCCTTTCGAAGCGCATACGAATCCAGTATGGAAGCACTCAAGCAAGACAGCATCCGTGTGGTGGCCATCATTGCAGAGGGTGTTCCGGAGGCAGATGCCAAGAAACTCATCGCCTTTGCCCAGGCCAACAACAAGGTCATCATTGGACCTGCCACTGTTGGTGGTATCCAGGTGAAAAAGTGGTGTTGATGTTGTGTGGTTGATGGAGGGGTGATGGTGGTGTTTGCGATGTGTAGCATGTGTTATGCATGGTCTCTGACATTGTTTCCCCCCTGACGTTTCTTGTCCCCTTGGTTTCCTCCCTGTGATTCCCCCCTGATATTACCCCCCCTTGTGTTGATCTTGACCCCCTTGATATACGCTCCTCCCCCTCCTTTCCTCCCCTCCTCCCACCCCTCCCTCCTCGATACCTCTACAACAGGCTGGTGCTTTCAAGATTGGTGACACAGCAGGCACCATAGATAACATTGTGGCCTGTAAGCTCCACCGCCCAGGCAGTGTGGGGTTTGTGTCCAAGTCTGGTGGCATGTCGAATGAGTTGTACAATGTGCTTGCTCGGACAACGGATGGGTTGTATGAGGGTATGTGATGATGGGTGTGCAGGTGGTGGGGTGTTGTATTGATTGGGGTGTGTAGGTGGTGGTGTGTGTAGATTAGGTTGTATTGTTGGTGGTGTGTGTAGATTAGGGTGTATGCAGGTGTATGATGGGTTGGCAGTGGTGTTGATCACACAGTAAACATACATACGTAACCTTGCCACTGTATACACCCTCGGCTGCAACTCATACACATATACACTCTCACAACAAACACACACACACACACACACATCTGACACACATGCACACAGGTATTGCAATAGGTGGTGACGCCTACCCTGGATCGACACTGTCTGACCACTGCTTGCGATATCAAAACATACCTCAAATCAAGATGATTGTGGTGCTGGGGGAACTGGGTGGGGAGGTGCGTGTTATTTGTGCTCGCGGAGGGTTGTTTGTGTATGGGGGGTGGAGGGTTGTTTTGGTATGTGTGCATCATCGATGTGTGTATCTGGACAATCAGGTATCTGTCGCTCCACCACAGTGAACGTATGCAGACATAGAACATACATAGAACACGGTATACACATCGCACAGATGTTGCTCACACAACACACAATACACAACACAACACACCCACCTCCACCCCACACACACCTCCAATCCCCCCCCACACACTCCGCCCTTCAACCCCTTAACAACAACAGGATGAATACAGTCTTGTTGACGCCATCAAATCCCACAAAATCACCAAACCCGTCGTCGCATGGGTCAGCGGCACCTGCGCCACCCTCTTTAAAAGTGAAGTACAATTTGGTCATGCTGGCGCAAAATCCGGGGGTCAACTCGAATCCGCCCAGGCCAAAAACCAAGCCCTGCGTGATGCTGGTGCTATAGTACCCCAATCATTCGAGGATTTTGAAACTACCATAAAAACAACATATGATACGCTGGTGAGAGAGGGGGTGATTGTGCCAACACAGGATGTACCAGCAAAGCAAATTCCTATGGATTTGGCTGCTGCGAAGAAGGCCGGCAAGGTGGGTTGATGTGTGTGGGGGGGTGGTGGGGGGTAAGCAAGGGTGGGGGGGTGGAGGGGCAGTATGTACCTCATGAGCACATATATGTCTGTGTTCTCATGTCTACATGTATGTATGTGCATGTATATATGTATGTGTGCTTGTGGGGTGTGGTCATGCACAATCGATAGGTATTACCAGTACATCGAAAGAGAAACACACAACCCTCCCAACACACAATCACAACCACCCACCCAGGTGCGTGTCCCCACCAACATCATCTGCAGCATCACAGACGACAGGGGAGATGAACCAACCTACAATGGTGTCAAGATGAGTCAGCTCATTGAAACTGGTGCCACTGTGGGGGATGTTATCTCCCTTGTGTGGTTTCAACGTGCGTTGCCCAAGTATGCCTCTCGTTTTATTGAAATGTGTGTGGTGTTGTGTGCTGATCATGGGCCATGTGTGTCAGGTATGCCTAGGCAAGTGGGGGTTGGGTATGTTGGGGGGTATGTGGGGGAGGGGGGTATGTTTGGGGCATGTATACAGAGGGGTGATGAATGGTGGGTGGTGTGGGGATGGGGATATAATGGTGGCGTGTTGCTTGTTTGTACACACATTATACATAGCACACAAACATCATGCTTCACCACCATTATCATGCACAACTACCACCAGTATCATACACAACCATTATCACAGGTGCACATAACACTATTGTGACATCGCGTGCTGGCAAGGACCTGGTATCTTCACTGGTAGCTGGGTTGCTTACTATTGGTCCCCGATTTGGTGGTGCTATTGATGATGCTGCTCGATACTTTAAAGATGCATATCACAAGGTGCGTGTGTATATCGGTGTGTGTGTGTATTGGTGTGTGTGTGTATCGGTGTGTGTGTATATCGGTGTGTGTATAGAATCTAGACACATAGTGTGTAGTGTATAGAAGGGGAGATAGAGGATGTTGCATTGTTGTTGTTGATTGTCTTGGTGTTGGTGGTGTAAGGATGGCGTACATGCACTTGTATGCCTACATGTATGCCTACATGTATGCCTACATGAACCATTACACACACCCATGCACACAAGCAAACACCCATATCCCCATATACACAGACGTATACACACCCATTCACACCCACACACACCAAACAACACCACCCCCCTTTTCATAGGGATTGGAGGCAGAGGAATTTGTAGAGGGTATGAAACGTGCAGGCAAACGTGTGCCTGGTATTGGTCATCGTATCAAGTCAAAGGATAATAGAGACGCACGTGTTGACCTGCTTCAGGCATATGCTCGTGAACACTTTCCTTCTACAAAGTATCTGGAGTATGCACTCACTGTAGAGGTATGGTGGTGTGTGGTGTGTGATGGTGTGTGGTGTATAGTTCAAGGAGGGTGTGAGAATGGTGGGTGTGATGTGTATGATGTGTATGATGTGTATGGTGATGACGTGTATGAGGATTACGGGTATGTTGATGTGTAGGGAGTCACACACACACAAAAATACACACACACACACAGGCATATACACTTCAAAAGGCAGCCAACCTGGTGCTCAATGTGGATGGGTGTATTGCAGCACTGTTTCTTGACCTGCTATCCTCCTGCAAGCTGTTCACACAGGTGTGGCGTGTGTGTGATGTGATGTACATGTGTATGTCAGTGCAGCAGTGTTGCAATCACGTGTGGTGTAGTACATGGCATCATCGTATGACCTTGCATATGTACCTGCGCACTGCTGTTACCCCCTCCTCCCCCCTCCCGCACACACACACCCTCTACATAACTCCTTGTACCCCCAACACAACCCCCCCACCCACAACCCTCACACACACACTATTCCCCCCCCCTCACCCTCTTTCCCCCCCATAAAACAAACAATCAGGAGGAGATTGAGGAGATTATTGACATTGGGTATTTGAATGGGCTTTTTGTGCTGGCACGCTCTATTGGGCTCATTGGACATGCATTGGATCAAAAGCGCTTGAGGCAGCCACTGTACCGACACCCATGGGATGATGTGCTGTACACCAGTCCTGCAAACAAGTCATCATGAGGGAGGGGGTGTATGCTATGGTATTGTGGTGGTGGGTGCGGATCGATAATGTAATTATTACTCATGCAAAACCAAGCATAATTGCTATACACTTTCAGCTTTGATGCATTTAAAACACACAAAGAACATACTACCACACACAACCCCACACCAACAATCCATATGCCCTCGATCAACATTAATCCAGCACTCCGGCAATGCACACTGTACTTGTCCATCCTCGTACTCCTTGCAGCACGCCACATCTCATGCAGCGTTGTCAAACTCCCCTCATCCACCTTGCTTGGCTATACCTCCAACCAATGGCAATCATTGCTCGACCAACTTGCTGAAGCAGAGGCAGCCCATCCACTGGGCAACACAGAGGATCACAAGCACGACACGCCACTTGCTAATTTATACATTCGATTGCACCGGCAATTGTTTGCCTCTAGACATCTTCCAGTCAGTGATTGGGGACGAGCGTACCCGGGACAAACAATCACAGGAGCCCATCATCATGACCAAGTCCACCTGGAACTCATGCCAGAGTTTACCCGTGCTTCCATCAACAAGTTTTGGAGATTGCACAAGGGCGACATACGCCTGGGGTCGAGGTTGGTCGTGGGTGGGGGGTAGAAAATACCACATCTCAGCACTGTGTTTCATATATGACGGTTTTTAATTACTTGATCCCACCTCAACCTCAACACCATAGGTGTTTGGAGTTTGCACCCATATTCTACAGCCGACTCACAGAGCACTGCAAAGAGCGCTGGACGCTTGAATACGAAAAAGATCCCCAAAAGTGGTCTACAGATTCCGACAATCTGGTTGTCTATGCAGACCTCTCACGCCCAGCAAGCGTCAACAGGTTGCCCAAGGGCATGTTTGATGTGGTGATTGCGACACAGGCAATGCAATACCCGACAGATACGATTCTCATGGCCAAGGCATTTCACAACATGCTGCAGCAGGGGGGGTTGTTGATGTTGACTGCGCCGTTTGTCGAGCGTGTAGACTCTGCGTATGGGGACAGGTGTGTGAGTGGTTGGGTATGAGGGGTTGTTTTATGGGCGTGACGCAATGTTGTATGGGGGTTTGGTCATGGGTGTGACGGGTTGTTATATGGGTGTGGAACTGCATGGTATCGTGATTGCAAGGTGGGGAGAGTTGTGCATCCCCTTGAACTACACACGACACATACACTCCACACATACACACTACATGTACAAACCACGCATACACACCACACATACACACATACACACCACACATATACACTTACCCCCCTACACCCCCCCCCACCTATACAGGTATCGTTTCTCTCAGCTGGGTGTGGAGACCAGCCTATCAAAGGTGGGGTTTGAGTCACGATACACCTATGTAGGGGGCAATACGATGACTACCACAGCATTCCTCATGGTATGTGTGATGTGTACACGGTGTGTGGTGTGTATAAAGTGTGTGATGTGTACAGGGTGTGTGATTTGTGCAGGGTGTGTGATGTGTACAGGGTGTGTGTGTAGTGGGTGTGACATTGTGTGTGTGTAATGGCCCTACACATACACCCCACACCTCCTCTCTCTCTCTCTGTCTCTCTCTCTCTCCCCCCCCCCCCACACACACACACTCACACCCCCACCCACCCACCCACCCACCCACACTCACACACACACAGGGATTCTCAGCGACAGACATAAGTGCAAGGGAACGTGAACACAGCCTCTTGTTCAACACAACAAACAACAGTCAACATGAATATGAACATGCTGTGTATTATGGGGTGTATGGAACGTGGTACAGGCAGCATCCGAAGGATGTGAGGAGGCATGCCCAACGATGATATGTGTGAAGAGGCTGTGCAACGATCATGTGAAGAGGCTGTGCAACGATCATGTGAAGAGGGATGTGCAATGATGATGTACGTTGAGAAGCATACGCAACAATGATATGTGAGGAGGCATACGCAACGATGAGCATGGAACAACGAAAATGTGTGTGAGAGAGTGTGAGTGTGAGTGTGTGATTATCTCATGTATTGTATGATGACAACGGGTGATTTCCTGTTGTGATGTTTTTGTGATGGTGCTGTGGATTTTATGTGTGTGTGCTTTGATTTATGTGTGTGTGTGTGTGTGTGTGTTGTACATGCTGCAGTACCGGGTTGGCGCCCATGCTATGGCATTGATTTACAGATAAACCAACCACATAAACCAGAGAACATCATCATGTGTTTCTATATTTGGTTAACCATTCTTTCATCAGTGATCATGTATTTGTAATACCACCCACCAGGTGCTCTCGTCAGTTACCATAGGTTTGTGCTTGAAATAAATTGTGCTTGATACACATGAACACCGTGTTACAAGCACAATGCATGGTGGTTACATGCACATGCACACCACCATTATCCTTCCACAATGACCACTGCAATGTATATGAGAACAACACACTGCAATGTATATGAAAACAACATGCAATCAGTATACGAAAACAGTATAAACCAAACAACATGGTATCAATCTTGTCAAAATGTGTACGCACATGTCCTCTCTGTAACTCCACACATGTCCTCTCCATACCACAACCGATGCTCCTCCTTACATGTCCACACACACGGAAATGATGTCCACACACCCAAGTGCACACATACAAACATCATCCACACACCCACACAGTCCCTACTTGTGTTTTTTCCCACCAACCTCACCCGCACTCCCGTTAGTGGGTGTTGTTGCACCCCCCACCGGTGGCAACTGCACATACACATACGACACCACAAACCACAACACCAACACACTCGGAACCACCACACGCCCAACCAGGGGCAGCAACGACAACACCCACACACTCAGAGCAGCCCATGCTGCCATTGTGAGAGCAAATGCGAAGATGACAATGGTGATGTTGCGTGCAAAGGCCTTTCGAAGGGGTTGGGGGAGGTCGAAACGCAAGGGGGAGGGTTGAAAGTCCTTCAATTCTGTGTAGGTGATGTGAATATGTACGTGCATCATGTGTGTGCATGATGGTCGTGTTTTTGTTTTTTGTCCACCATTTCCCCTCTCCTTTCTCCCCCCACCTCCCCCAACCCCACACAAACACACACAACTATACATATGCACACACACACACACACCACCACCCCCTACTACCTGTTACATCCACATTATCCACCATGACCCACATTGCATCCCATGTTGCCTGTATCTTGCTGAAAAACGCCTCGAAATCCCCATACTCCCTGGGATGTATCACCTCACTATGTGCCACAGCAATGGTGGCACCGAAATGCACTGTCATTTGTTTTTCACTGATTATTTTTTCCTTGTTTTTGGCACTGACAATTTGCACTGGCATGCGTCTGCTGTAGGCGTAGTGCAGCATACCCCTCTTTAATGGGAGGCTTTTGTTTTTGGTGCTTCTGTGGCCTGTGTGGGTGTGGGTGTTTGGGTGTGGGTGTTTGGGTGTGGGTGTTTGGGTGTGGGTGTTTGGGGGTGCGCGGGAGTGGGATGTATGGGTGCTGGTGTGAGACAGGTGTGTGTTGGTGTTTGAGTTGTGGCGTGTGTTCATGTGAGCGAGTGTTGGTGTATCAAACAGCATGGTGCTGCACATGCACACACAAATACGCACGCACACGAGTACCCACAACACGCACACACATGACACCCCCCCACCCCCCACACACACCTTCAGGGTACACCAGCCACCCAGATTGTGGTGAAGCCGCCAGCTGTTTATCCAACCTTCCATTAAACGTTTCCTTGTCAGCAATGGGTCCCCTCTTGAACAAAAACACCGCCCTGATGGATCGTACAGCAATCATAAAGGAGGGGAATGCATACAACACTGCTAGGCGAGAGAGCATCATGGCACGACCCTCAGTCAGGACTACATCAGCGAAGAAATCAGCCCATGAGCGATGGTTTACCTGTGATGGTGGTGGGTGGGGTGTGTTGTGTGTGTTGTGTGTGTGTGTTGTGTTGTGTGTGTGAGGGGGGGGGATGTGTATAGATTCAATGTGGGAAAAGTGTGTGTGCACAGAGGCAATTGGTGAGGTGAATGTCATGGTGAACACAGCTTGGTTGTACGAAAACTGTGGATAATAACACACAACAGGTGCATACCAAAAACATCACAGGCCCATCTGCATAGACAGGATGACTTGGAATCTTCAATATGCGAACCCTAAACATGTGCAGCAAGCCCAAGCCACTATATGAGGAGGGTGTGGAAAAGTATGAGGTGTGGTTGAAGAAGGAGAGTGCTGAGTGATTGGTGGAACACCATACATCTGATAAGCGTCGTTTCTCCACCCTTTCATTCGCCATGGCTTCAAGTATCCAGTAAACACGAGTAATGGCAATGCCCAATACATTATAAAGACGCCCACCAAGAAGGATGGGAACGCCAAAAGATCTACCATTGTATTGTTTTTGGGTAGTTGACGTTAGATCATTGGTGGTGCATTGTTTTGTTTGTGGTACTTGCGTCGTTGTTTCATAACAGTAGTGATTGCAGCTGCAAATTGCCTAAGTTTTTTCCAGCTGGTCGTGGCTGTTGTTTTGTCACCCACCACCTTACCTCAACCACACCTCAAACACCCACCAGTCACTGTCAGGCAGTCTACGAACAATGAGGAACTGCTCTGCCTTCTGCCATCATTCCCCCCCTGTTCCCTGCAAGCGCCAGGCATCCACAAAAAAGCAACAGCGCGTACGTACCAGGTTGTTACAAAACACAGTGGAGGCACGCATACATATGTGCCCAATCCAAAAAAGCAATGCCAACATCTGCTTATTTAACAGTATTCAGGCATAATCACGTGCATCAGGTTACATAACGTTATGAAAAGGTCACAGGAGATAATTCATGATGTAGTAATGATGTAGGCATGTAGGTATTTCAACGGGTTCCCATGTCTACTTTATGGATGTAGAACAGACTGACACGTGATGTGCCACAACATAACAACAACATTAGCAGCAGCTGCTGCTGCATACATCACCAGTGCGAAAACACCAGATGAAAAACACCAGCAAACAACAGTGGAATAATTCGTGAGGGAACACCTCAATTGCATGGGGTTGGTGAACAGGAGGCACAGGTGCGCGTACAATTGCATGAGATCACGAACAACACATTGTTCGTGCACATTGGGCACAACACAACATATGCGCATTTTATGGTCACAGTACAACAGATCACACCAAATGCAAGGGGTTCCCATATGCTTATTTGTAATAGTTCACAGTGGCACAGTGTTGTAATTGTGGCACAGTGGCACAGTGAACAGATGCAAAAAACAACAAAAACAACAGGGGTTGCACATGCGCGCTGTTTAGAGCGACACACACATCAACCCAACAAACTAACCCATCAACGCCGTGAAAAGAAAAAAAAGAGAGAGAGAGAGAACAAAAAAGAGAGAAATAGCCAGTGCATCGGCAGCCGTATGCACATACAATCATGATATGTTGTTATTCATCCCACGTGTGTATGTATGGTTATCCATGGTTATTGGATGCGGCATGCAACACAAACTACACGTTGTGGGGGAGAGGTGATGGTGTGTGGATGAGGTGATGAAGTGTGGATGAGAGTGAGTTCAAGTATGCATACACATACATAAGAATTCTTGCCTCTTGCAGCTGGGGGAAATCAAAACACACATATACTTGCACACACACACATACTCGCACACACACATACTCGCACACACACACATACTCGCACACACACACATACTCGCACACACACACATTCTCGCACACACACACATCTTGATCAGAATGGTGTGTGTAGGGGATTGGTGATTGGGTATATATACCATCACAATCTCTTATACAATGCAATACGCGAGCTCACAGTAGATCACCATGATCATAAGTACATATTATCATCACAAGTACGGATCACCATCATCATTGTAATTACCGTAATCACCATTATTATAATCACCATAATCATTAGTATGTCCAGGTGTCGGGGAGCTGTGGACTACTAGTATCCACACAGGCATGCGATCGTGATGACGACATCCCCCCCTCCTGCTGCAAAAAACCGTGTTCCGCAACATCATCAGGCACCACATGCCATTGCTGATCCTCATGGACCCCCTCAACATGACCTCCCCACTTGGACGATGTGAACGACCACATCTCCAGGGGCCCCATCTGTGGGTCGGACCCCCCTTGCTGCTCTTGCACACCCCCCTGCTGCATGCCCCCCCTGCCTTGCTGCTTCCATGGTGCACCACAAGATGTCCCAAGGGCATCGGGAGTCGGCGGCCACGCGCCACCCCCGCTGCGTTGCGTCCACTCGTGATGGGATGTGGATGCGAGCAGGGATGTCAAGTCGAGGGGGGGCACGTTGGGGGACACGCTTCTGCTAGCACTTGGTTGGCATGGCGTATGTGTGTTGGTAAAGCACCCACCATTCCCCAGCTGCTGCTGCTGCAACGACGCAAGGAGGGGTTGCAGCAACTGGGGATCATGAGGTCCGCCGGGGGGGGCCATGCTGCAACGGGGACTCGGACCAGCACTACAGGGTGTGCCATCCTGCAGGGCGAGCTGCTGCAAGAGGGACAACACAGACGCAGGGGCAGACGAGGTGGAGAGCAATGGAGGGGCAGCACCGGCTGCAAGCTGTGCAGCGGTGAGCAGCGCGGCGGTGTTGCTTGCACTGTTGTCCTGTTTGTTGCGGCGCTGATTGCGGTTGCGGCGATTTCGGCTGCGGCTGCTGCGTGGAGTGGCGTCTGGGTTGGCTGCAGGAATGAAGACGCCTGTGCCGCCATCATCTGGTTGATTCTTAGCGGGATCTGTGTCCCGCACAGCGCTGGGAGATGGGGGTTCATCGGCACACGAGGGTACAGTGCTTGCAACAGAGGTGGGGCTGCTGAGCTGCTCGGTGTTGTGATGGTTGTGAAGAGGGAGATCTGGACGTGGGGTACACGCCACGATGCTGCCCGGACTGGCCATGCCTGACTGAGAAGGTGGTGGTATTGTTGGATGCTGTACGATGCACATCAACACATCATCAACACACGTGTATCACACGCGTCACGCAATACCTGGTGCGGTTACGGCAAGGCTGCTGATCTCGCAAGGATGCACTGCCGCTGACAAGCCAAAATAATCAACCCTGCAGGCCTGCTCTGTGGGTGCGTACACAATGTTCTGGCTATTCTAGGCGGTTACAAAACTTGCTGGCAGGCACAAACTGCAGTTGGAATGCGCCCCGCCACAAGTTGTTGGCTGTTTACCTTGCAAGCTCGCAGCCTTGTGCAAATATATCACAATGAATCCAAGTGACAATGCCGCCAAAGTGGTATAAGACGTATAAGTGTCTGGGGTTGTTGACGAGAGAGTGAAAGGGATCGCAGCAGGCAGACAAGGGCGGTGCTACTATTTGAGCGCGGAGAGAGATGAATGGTGCGCCCCAACACGTTGGATACTTTTGTGGGTTGTGTTCACATGCGATTGTGACTCCCCGATTGCTGTGTGCCGAGGTGTGTCAACGTTGTCAAAGTCGTGTGAAAGTCGCTTGCTTGACGAAGTCTCAATTTCCCTGTGACTAACCCCAATCATGATAACAAGTCATGGTCTCATACAGGAACCAGCCCTCATCAACAGTGCTCCACAATCACACGCCATCATGATCACCCCATCATGATCAACTCCTCAGGCACCCAGCCTTTGTGCAGTGCTCCACAAACCCACGCCATGCAGGGCTCTGCCGCAGCGTATCCACGTCCCCCACCACCCACAACGCCCGTTTGGCCCTTGTCAGTGCAACGTTGAGCCGACGCACATCTGCGACAAACCCAAGAGGTTGCTGCATGGCACTGTGTGTGTGTGTGGTACCATCAGTTTGACATACCATCATCACGTTGCCTGGGTGGTAGAATTATACGCTGCCCAGGTGTATGAATACATTACAGCATACAATATAGCCGTGCACGTCCAAGGCCCCACCCAGCAGCCACATACCGCACACATGACAACACCACCACCTCAGCCTCCCTCCCCTGAAACCCATCCACCGTCGCATACTCCACAGCCCCATCATCACGCTGCCCAATCACACGCCGGCATGTCGACTGCAGCAACGACAGCTGTGCTCGGTAGGGGGTGATGACTGCTATACACCCAGCGTGGGGGGGCTGCCAGGTGTGTAGGAGGTGCTGGAGGAGGTTGGCAATAGCGTGTGCTTCGTCCATGTTGTGGTGGCTGCCCTGGTGTGTGGTGGTGTTGGTGCCCCTGCAGTTGAGCAGCATCAGGGGGGGGAGGTCACTGTGTGAGGTGTGGTGGTGGTAGTGGTGGTGGTTTGAATGCATTGTGTGGTAGGTATGGTGTTTTACTTCACCTTGTCAATATCACATCCACATCCACACACATCCACACACATCCACACACATCCACACACATCCACACCCTCACACATCTACACATCCACACCCTCACACATCCACACACACACCCTCACACACCTATGAAAGGGAGCATCCCGCCCACCCTGGAGCACCACAGGCGCATCCACCAGCTTTCCCTCATAAAAATACATGGAGGGAAAGGCAGATATAGCAGGATGCATGCGATACTGCACCGTCAACATGTGGACGTGTTGTGCATGTTGTAAACGCACAAACAAGCTTTGATCAAGGCCCTGTTTCATAGCTGCAGTGCTCAACACGGTGGCCGGCAGCTGCTGGGGGTCCCCCACAAGCACCAGGGGGGCCCCGGGGTGGAGAAAGGAGAGGGGGATGAGCGTCGCTGGTTCCAATGCCTTTGAGGTGGTGGCGTGTTTTTTTTCTTTGACACGTCATTAATATTGTTTAACATGAACAACGCATCCCCACACACCTGTGCAGCTTCATCAACCACCAATGCGTCAAAACACACCCCACCATGCCCCTCCCCACCCCCCCCATGCTGCTGCTGTATCGCCCCAAGTGTGGTGCCCACAGACACAAGTGTGCTCACCACCACCTCTGCCCATTGTAGCACTTCCATACGGCGCTGTTGCTTGTGTGCACGCTCTGCGTCTCGTGTGGTTTGCAGTTGTTTTTTGAGTTGGTGTTTTTGAGTGAGTAGGGCTTTCCGTTGGGCATGCAGGGATAATTGTTTGTCATTGTGTGTTGGGTTTTGTTTGTAATTGTGTGTTGATTGTTTTTTATTGTGTGTTGATTTTGATGATTGTTGTTGCGGTTGTTTGTTTTTCCCTTGTTCTTCTTGTAATGAGGGGTTGTCAAGGGCATCAAGTGCTGCTGATATTTGTTTCAACCTGTTTGTGTGTTTGTTTGTTTGTGTGTGTGTGTGTGTGTGTTTGTGTGTGTAGGTGTGTGAGAGGTAGGGTGTGTGTTTGTGTGTGCAACAAAGTGAATGAAATGTACAACAGTGACAATACAACATGGTGATTGCATGCTTACAAGAGTGAAAATTCAACACACGTGCATGATGATACGCACATGCACATCCCAATCACCCGATCAACCCCCACAACAACACACCATACAACACACCACCATCCCCTACATACTCACACAGGGTCTCATGACGCTGCTGCACCAATCGATCCAAACCACCACCACCACCCGCCCTACCTCCACCCACCCTACTCCCACCCACAGCCACGCCACCACCCACACCACCAGTCACAAGAGCATCTGCTAAAGCGTCTATGTGAAATGCCTGGGCAGTGGGATGTGATGAGGAAGCTGCCACACCAACTCTGACCAGACGGACGGGGCGGGTTTGACCATCGCCGGTCAACACACCTGAGAACCCACATGTTGGATGTATCTTTTTGGGGAAGGTTTTGGTGTATGCACAATGTGTTTGTGTGTACAAGTAAGATTTGTACGACATACACATAGCAACACAATACACACATGAACAGGACACACACATCACGCACACAATATACACACACAGGAACAAAACACACACTACACCGTACACAACAAAACACACACATCACACACCATCATTTGCAAGTCGCACCACCAATTCATCAACAGCAGCATTACTCTGTGCCACCACCAGCGCCCTACGTATCGGCTGCTGGTGGTGGTGGTGTTCTGTGACCCCTTTCCCACCACCACCACCACCACCACCACCCTTACTACGCCCACCACCCACCACTCGTCCATTCTCATGCAGCAAGGCAGCCAACATGCCACACACTGCCGCCGTCTTGCCGGTCCCGGGGGGGCCCTTGATGAGCACCACCTGAGGGGGCCCCTCTCCCCCATATGCCCCCCCTCCACCACCACCATGTGTACCACCACCACCCCGGGCACCATGGGAAGCGGCCGCCGCAGCTGCCACTGCTGCAATAGCCCCCTGTTGACTTTCATTGTACCGTTGACCAATAGCTTTAGCCAACCCCCCCGGCAACACTCGCGTAAGGGAGGGGGGGTGGGTGGGTGTTTGGTGGGTGGAGGATGGGTGGAGCAGGTAGCGTACTAGTGGTGGGGAGAGGGTGGGTAGGGCACAGAGCGCAGCAAATTGTCTGTGATGAGGTACCCAGTTGAGTATGGTGGTGGCGTGCCTGTGCATGATCGGGGTAAGGGGTGGGGTATGGAGGTGGGTGGGGTAAGGAGGTGGGTGGGGTAAGGAGGTGGGTGGGGAAGCAGCGGCTTGGTATAAGACCGGTTTTGCATGTATCAAAAAAACTCAAGGAGCAGTGGTTGAGATACTACAACAACACCAGTGCCAATTGGTAATATCAGTAACATAATATCAATAACATAAAAAACAATTAAAAACCACAAGAACAAAGGATTCACATGGAATGGATATGGAATGGAAATACACCCACATCAATACGCAACACACCCACATCTCAACTCACCATGTGCTACCAGGGAGCAGAGCCATCAGTGCCCTCTTGATATGTGTACTACCACCACCACCAGTATCAGCACAAGTACCACCAGTACCACCACCACCTGCCTGAGTCGCACCCCCTGCTGATTCACCCTCTGTCACATTTGCATAACAGCGCATGCGAAGGGGGGCCCTTTGGTTGCGAGGGCCCGTTTCCTCATCATACTGTGCGTTGGGGTGTGGTTGTGGGGTGTGGTTGTGTGGGGTGTGATTGTGGGGTGTAATTGTGGTGTGTGATGTGGTGTGTGATGTGGGGTGTTAGGTAGTGCTTACCCCCTCACACATACTCGATGCACCAGAGCCAGCATGTGCAGCGTTGACTCATCCATGTCGGTCAACACCCCGGGAGGGCTGGTGGTCAACAGCAACAAGTCATCCACCTGGGGGGGCTTGCCACTGCCACCAGTGCCACGTGAAAAACCCTGCCGTGCTTGGTCAACGCCCTGTCGTGCTTGGTCAACGCCATGGCGGGGGTGATCTAGTTCGAAATCAAGCAGAAAGAGGCGTCCCTGTTGTTGCATGCCACGCAAGTGCAGGGGTGTGGACGTTGGTTGATCCTGTTGGGGGGAGATATGATACATTGTGGATTGCTGCTTTGATCATTGTTTGACCGCAATTTGATCATTATTTGACCGTGGTTTGGCCATGTACACACACACATACACACAAGAAAAACAAACAAAAACAACACACACCTGTTCTACAAGTGAAGCATGACATGCTGCCCTGAGCTCTTCAAGCAGAAGTGGCCTGTGTGTGTGTGTGTGTGTGTGTGTGTGTGTGTGTGTGTGTGTGTGTGTGTGT
>VFQP010001512.1_pt1 | contig 30882 bp, 45 predicted proteins | sample 3512351 | NCBI WGS metagenome assembly VFQP01 (sample SAMN10412372, study PRJNA504923) | tailings metagenome | isolation source: Relicate 1 Philex TSF1 revegetated site | place: Philippines: Tuba, Benguet | collected 2017-08-29
ATAGGGGTGGGTATAGGGACTATATATAGGGGTGGGTATAGGGACTATATATAGGGGTGGGTATAGGGACTATATATAGGAGGTACATAGGGACACCCCCCACACACACCGTGGTTTGCAAAGCCTGCTGCCCAGCTTCAGCCTTATCCGCCCTGGCCTCCGCCTCACGCTGTGCATGCTGTGCTACCCTCACCTCCTCCCTGGCAGCTTCCAGATCCACCCCGGCCTGCCCCACACGAGCCTCAAGCATTGCCACCTGCTCTACAAGCCCGGATTTCTCCTTGACCGCCCGTTTGCCCTCATCCCTCTTTTGTGCTTTGAGCCGTTGCATCGCCAATTCTGCGTCTTTGAGCTTTTGCATGAGTTCCTTACGTTCCCTGATCCTCGCGGCAGCTTCCTCATCACGTTCCCCACGGACCCATTCTACTTGCCCTTCAAGCTGTGTCAGTGTGTCTTGCAGCTCACGACGAACCACTGCTTGGGAGGCGAGTTCTGCACGAAACTCGGCTGCTCGAGCGTCTCCTTCCGTGGTGAGTTGCTTGCATTGGGCACGTGCAGCATCCAGGTTGGCTTCGGTGTGTGCTAAACGCTGTGAGAGGTCTGCCACCACTGCTGCTCGTGCGGATTCGGCATCACGAAGCTGGCGTTGGATGTCCACGACGTGTTGGGTGTTGCGCTGAGCTGCTTGGAGGGCCGCACGCAAGGCAGTGGGCGCAAGGGAGGTGTGCTGAGTGAGGAGCTCCACTGCTAAATCGGCATGCTGGGTTGCCAACAGTGCTGCGTGTTGCTGTGCCGAGGTGGGGGGTGGGGGGGCTGCAGCAGCAGCAGCCGCCGCCGCTGCAGCAGCAGCAGCGTCCTTTTTCGCCGCCTTTTTCGACAATGCCTTGGTCGTTGTAGCTGCTGCTGCTGGTGTGGCTGCTGCTGGGGTCATGGTTGCTGGTGATGGTGCGGCATGGGTAGCACCGTGTGTGGTACGAAATGCATGTTCAATAACAGCATGAAGCGTTGCCTCCCGTGCCCCCTGTTCGGAAAACACCCGAAACACGGTTGCGTACAGGGGGGCCACACAGGATAGCGCCTTGGTGTTGGTGCTTTCGCTTAAATGTGTTGCCAGGCGCATGAGGGCTGCACGATCATCACTGTGTAGCAACAAGGGGGGTCCACCCACCAATGATTGTTGCACGGTGGGCGCTGCTCCCATTGCTGCTGGTGCTCCTGCTGGTGCTGCTGATGGGGATGATACACCACATGGCACATCACCACCACCAGAAGAAGAACCACCACCAGCACCACCACCATCAGCATGTCGACGTTCGACCACCTCTGCCAACATGCTTGCGCTCATCGCCCCCCGCACCAAAAGTCGCTCCACCACCCGAAGCGTCTCCTCCGCCACCGCTGCGTTGCTCGACACCAGTAAGTCAAGCACCATTTCCACATCTGCAACTGCCATGGCACCTGCTGAGGAAGATGCCGTGCCTGAAGAGGACGATGAGGTGCTGCCACTTGTGGTGCGTTGTTTACACTCGGCATCGAGCTCGTGAAGCATTGCACGTGCTACTTCAGGGTGTTGTGTGACAGCCAGGCGAAGGGCATCTATGGTTCCCTGACTCACTAGCCGTTGGTGGGGAGATGGTTGAGAAGATGGTGTGTCTGTTGTGGTTGCTGCGGATGATGATGATGGTGGCAGCGGTGCGCTGTCTCGCTGTACACTACCCATCGGTTGCGTGCTGTTGGTGCTGCTGGTGGCATTGTTGCTGGTATTGTTGGGTGTATTGTTGGTAGTATTGTTGTTGTTGCTGCCAGTAGCGTCGCGAGGAAGGTCCCGGGGAGGGGCCCCCTTGCGTACACGGTCCCGCACAGCACGTATGGCAGTAGGTCTGCACGGACTGGATGCACTGCTTAGCTTCAGTACCAGACCCACAGCAGGGGGGAGTTCATTGTCAGACAAGTAGGGTAGTGCCTGTGTGTCGTGGGTGGGTGTGGGGTGTGATGGGTGGGTGTGAGGTGGTGGGGATGTGTGTGGGGGGTGGATTGTGTGGGCAAGGTGTGTGTTGATATCCAAATGCTGAAACAATACAGGACAGGACAGAAACACAAAAATGCATCTACTGCAATTGCCAACACACCAACACCACCATCAAACACCATTAAAAATCACAAAAAAAAAACACCCAAAAAAAGCATCATCAAAAATCACCATCAAAAATCACCATCAACACACCACCATCAAATCACACACACCTCCACAGCAGCACGCAGCACTTTCTCCGCAACAGCAGGGTCAATAGCCAACTTCCCCAATGCAGCAAGCACAGGTAGGCGCAGGGCAGCTTCCACAGAAGGTCCCTGTCTCGATGCCTCAGCCAGACGCCCCAACAGAGCCCCTGCAACAGCAGTGTGCTCAGAGGGGGCCACGAGGTTTGGTACAAGGAGGATGATGTCTGCTTGCATGGAGAGCGGTGCATCTGTGTGGTGGTAGGGGTGGTGTGTACACGGGAGTGGTGGTGGTGTGTACTGCAGGAGACAGTACAGGGATACCAAAAAGCAGCGAGTGTACGTACAGCAACAACTCCTACGACAGCGTTCCATCCCCAAAACAACAACACACACATCAACAAAGCACCCTACCAGTGAGCATGGCTGCCACTTTTTGCACCGTGGGCAATGCATGACCGGGCCCCATATCCACCCTAGACAACCCCGCAGCAGGGCCCTCCATAGACCCCAACCATTGTACCATCTGCCCCACCACATGCATCGTCTCCTGTTCCCATGCAACAGTCGCATCCGATGCCGACACCGCTGCAGGCCTTTCGGGGGGCCCCGCGGTGGTGTCGGGGCCCGTTGCGGCGGCGGTGCTGCATATTGTACTGCTCTCTGAGTCGCTGCATGGGGGAGAGGGGCCCCGCCATGGGGCCCCCTGGGGCCCCCCTGGTTGGGACGCCTCATCCTGCAAGGGGGTGGTGGGTCGAGGGGCCTGGTCGCTGGGGGGGGAGGTGCCGGCATCAGGGGCCATTGGGGTGCTGCTGCGGCTGCTTGGTGGACTTGCGCCTGACGAGGGGTTGTTTATTTGCAAGTGTGTGTGTTGATGAACAAGAGGTGTGGTTTCACACATATGATGGTTTCATGCCACCCTTCCTACAAGACAATACCCCCTTCCTCAAACAGTATACAAGTACTTGATCCCACCCATAACTACTACACACCTCCATTGGCTGCAGAGGGGCTGTTGGGTGACGGTGTGGGTGGTACCACTGCACCACCACTCGTAGCATCACCACCACGACGCCCTGCACCACCACCACCACTCCCACCATTCCCCAGGGCACCACCACTGGTAGCAGCACACTGGTGTCGATACACCTTGCAGTGAGCCACCATAAAGTCAAGTGCCATGTCAACCACAGCAGGCTGGAGTGCCCTGATGCCACCCAACAAACCCAGGAGCGACATGGAGGACGGTTGACCGTTGACCGTGCATGGGAGGGGGACAAGGAGTTGTTTGGCCTGGTGTGTGTGTTAGGGGGGAAGGGGAGAGGGCTGTTGGAATGCGGGTTTGGAAATAGTAATGGGCCATGTGGAATGTACAGGTACTACACGGAGATATTGTGGTGTATGCACACAAACAACAAACACCCATGCATACGCACACATCAGTCAACACCACACCCATGCATAACCGCACATCATTCAACACCACACACACCACCTACCTCCCCCACCTACCCCCACCACCTACCCCCACCACCTACCTTGAGCACATCAGTCAACACCAGACGCAGTGCCATCAAAAAGGCACCTGCGGCTCCGGGATGACTCACCAATTTATCCCGGAGTGCCTCTTGCAGAGCAGACACCTCACCCAGGTGTACCAGGGGGGCATCCAATTCCTGTCCAGACAATCCAGCTCGCACGAGGAGTGTGCGTACAATATCACCATCCTCAAAACCCTATGGGGGTGGATTGAGGTGAGGGGGTGGGTTGAGAGGAGGGGGGTGGGTTATGAGGGTGGTCTGACACACATACTCATGGGTACAAACCAAGGTCACATGCATGGTGATACATATACGTGCATGTACACACATTGGCACATACATACATGTTGTCAGATACACCCACAATACAGATACTCACACAACACACCCACCCACATACATCTAGTGCATCAAGGTCGCTATCATCATCCGCGTCATCATCATCGTCAGCATCTGTCAACAAAGTACCACTATCATCAGTAGCATACACATCCAAGTCACCAAACTGTGTGTGAGAGTGTGTGTGTGTGAGTGAGTGAGTGAGAGAGTGTCAAAGAGAGAGTATTGAGTGGATATGAAATACATATATGGCAAAACATCATGAAAAGACGATGCACACAAACACGCAATACACAAACACACAGTATATACACACACAGCACATACACACACACAGTACACAAATCACATACCTCACACCAGGGGCAGCACTCAAGCACTTCACAGGCAAGTACAAGTGTGTCTTTGACCAGAAACCCTGCATCATGGTCAACCATAGCCGAAACCTGTTGATGTGTGTTGTTCATACATTGTGTGTATATGTGTGTATACATGCAACAATATCATGCACATGTACAGTGCAGCATAAAAACATGCTTGGCACACACAAACACACATATACAAACCTCATTTCAACACATCCTTTCAGCATCTCAAAAACACCCACCCAACACACCTACCCAAAACACACACACCCAACCACACACCTTGAGGAACTGCAGCACACTATTATTCCATGTCTTGGTGCATATAGCACTTTCCTTCCACTCTGTGCTCTCAGGGTGCTTTTGATTCAACACAGCAATACGATACTTGACCCAAAAATTACGATCCGACCCCTCCCCTGTCGTTTCACCACCCCCGGCTGCTGCATTGTTGTTATTGTTGTTGTTGTTGTTGTTTGCAGCAGCGGCAGCAGCAACACCATCGGCGGATTCCAGGTATATGCATAGGGTATCGAAGGATTCATAGACACCGATGCGTAGGTCGACACCACCAGCAGGAAAGTAGCGGGAGAAGATCTTGCGGGTTTCCAGGATGTCACGAAATGCTGGGAAGTTTTCAATACGCCATGTAAACTGTGTGTGGTGTGTGTGGTTATTGTGGGGTGACTGCATGTGTGTGTATGTATGCTTAAGTGGGGAGGATTCCGTATGGTAGGCACTCGTTTTAAGTTTATGTATGCATATATGTGGTCCCTCCTGTTTTCACTCTACCCCACCATGCCCACACCTGCACACGCTTTGATGGCTCAACAGGTGCCCCCAACTCCCCCCCCCCGGGCAGCAGTGGTGGACGTGGTGGTGTGTTTTTGGGGGGGCCTGTTGTGATACCCTCAGGGAGCCCCAGGGGAGAGGGCCCCGCCCCCTCCCCTTGAATTTCACGCACGTCTGTTGCCTCTTTGAGTACCAGCACTTCTGCTGCAAACACCACAGTATCATTGACTAGAAAGCCCGCGTCAAGGTCAAACAAGGAAGTCAACGTGACAAATTCCCGCCACCCCCAGTCCTTGGCCGCCTTTTGATTGTTGAGAGGTGGGGGGTGGCAAGTGTGAATGCATGTTGCAGGAGAAAGCATGCACTGTCCTACACTCGTACCTTGCTGTATCGGTTTTGGCTCTCCTTACTCACTGACCTCTCCTCTGCCTTTTGATTAATCACCGCCAGCCTATGACTCACAAAACAACTCCAATCCCCCACTGCAGGCCTGCTGTCTGTCACCTCTAGAAACATCGACAGGTGATTGGGTGGCTGTGACTGCCCACGAGGGTACACGATGAGCCGACAGTCACGCCCCCCTACTTGGAAGCGTTTTGATTTTATACAGAGCCCCGTGATTTTTCGTTTTTTGAGGAGGTCTTTGAGTCGGGTGAAGTTTTCAATACGCCAGGTGAACTTGCCCTGAAAGGGTTCTCCACTGCCCAGGGCGGGTTTGCCTTTGCTGGGACGACCAGGGGCCTGTGTGTAGGGGGGGGGGGGGAGGTTGTGGGGGGGGGTTGTAATGACAAGTGTGTGTAACAAATGTGTGTCACAATTGTGCATATGTACATCTGAAACAAATATATACAGTGCTTGTGCATGCGCTGATGTACAACACACAACACCCTCCCAACCAGACACACCCGCACGACTTTGTCGAGCAACCGATTGAACGAACACGATTCGCGTATGATATGAAATGTGGTGGAAAACACTGCAGTATCATCCACAATGTACCCAGCAGCCTCATCCACAAACGCCGCCAGTGGCATGTAATCGTTCCACCCCAAGCTCGTGTTGTCCCCACCCCGAGCATCGGCAGCAAACCGCCCATAGGAATCGCGATGTATCGACTTGCCCCCCGGGACCTGGTTGGTCACCGACATGCGAAACAAGCACCAGCAGGAGCGCTCGGAGATGGTCGATCCCCCCGCCCCAAGCAACGGCTTGTCGGTGTCTTTGCTTTCCAAGCACATCGACAGGTGCTCCACACCGCCGACAGGGGACTGATAGACAGACAAGCGCAGGCTGCATTCCCCAGCAGGAAACACGGGCGACATGATTTTCTGTGTTTTGATTGTCTCACGAAACAGGCTGAAATTGTGCACACGCCATGTAAACTTGCCCGAGTACACGTCCCCGCTGACCGACACAGCCCCATTGACCACGGTGCTGGATGCTGTGGGTGCTGTACCTGCTCCCCCCAGGTGATCAATCTCACGGGTGAACGATACGCTCTCCTCGAGCACCAGGATTTCAGCCGTCACAATGACCACATCGTTGACGATGAACCCCTGCTTCGCGTCCAACACTGCTGCTGCTGGTATAAAGTCACACCATCCATGAGACTTTTTCTTGGCTGAAAACCTGTGCCAGGAGTCTCTGGGGAGGCCCTTGGACTCGTCCGATTGGTTTACCACTGCTAATCGATAGCTGGCGAAGCAGTCCCACTTGCCTCCAGAACCCCCCCTTGGATCACTGATCTGCAAGTAGATGGATATATACCCGGGCAGGGCTTGGGAATCACCTGGGAGGGCGGGAGTGCAAGTTGTGTGCCATGCAAATTGTACAATGCTGTGGTTTTTAAGCGCCCCAGGCAATGCCTCAACCTGGCAACGTGCTATGCATGTTGTTGAGGATATGTTGCGCACCTGAGGGATACACCAAGAGCCGGCAGTCATAGCCCCCTACATCGAAGAACCGGCTCCAAACAGTCCTCTGCCTGAGTTTGGAGAAATTGGGGATACTCCAACGACACAGGGCTGCACTGTTGCCACGACGTTCTATTGTAATGCCACCGTCTGCTGCATCTTCGAGGGTGGATGGGGGATGGCTGGAGATGGGAGCATCGCTTGATGCTGCAGCCATTTTCTGTTGGTTATACTGATGGTTACGTCATTGGTCTGGTTGGTGTTGAGACTAGTGTATATAGTACTAGCAGGTAAGTATGGGTATTTTATGGTTGTTACCATGTATATCAAAGCACGGCGTAAATTACATATGCTTGTATGTATATATCAGTGGGGGGAAAAACAACCATGTTCATGCCACTTGGATGTCCACAAGCGATGGCAGCAGCGCATGCCACACCTTGTTCATATCGCTGCTCAACCGTGCCTGTGCCACGCTAAATTCACGCAACACCACTGCCATCTCCTGTGCCCGCTCCCTCTGAAAGCGCGACAACTCCACCGACATGCGCTGTACAATGCCCTGAGGGTGTGGCATGGTGTGTGTGTGTGTTTATGACATACACAAGATGTTAACACCACACGAGCAAACCCCCATCGTCCTCCCCCATCACCCCCTACCTCATATTCTTTCTTTGCCTTTTCTGCTCGCTTTTGTGCCTCATTCAACTCACGTTCTGCTTCTGCTGCCTTTTCCTCACGAATACCAGGTGTCCCACGCAGCTTGGCCAACTTGCCCCGTCGCACATCCACATCATTGCGTGCCTGGGACAATGCCGCCAATGCCGTTGTACGGTCAGCAATGGCTGCCTTGGCTGCACGTATGTTGCGCACAAACTCTTTGAGTGGGCCCTCAAAGTTGGTTGTGAGGGTTGCTGCTTGTTCTGAGAGCATGCGAGCAAGGCAATCTGATTTCTCTGACAAGTGCATGCAGCCATCGGCGATGGAAGCATCCTCAAACATACCTGTGGGGGTGTACGTAACGATTGGCATGGTTGACATGGTTGCATACATTGTGCATTGTTGTGTATGGTAATAAACCCCCCATCGTGTACAATCCCTGATCATCACATCACCACCACCATCACAACAACAACACTGCATCATACACAAACAACATACCAAGTGCCTCCATTGCTTTCCCAAACTCCTGTACTGCTTGCCCAAGTTCTGCTTGACGCTTGATGAGACGTGCTGATTGTCGATGTGCTTCTGCAAGATGCCCCTCAAGCTGGTTGACATAATCCCGCACCTGCATGTTGTTGTTGATGTTGATGATGATCCTGATAATTATGATATTATCACAACACCAATGATGATGATTGGCGGACTCATTACATCACGGTGGCATGCCACCATCATGGCCCCATCCACACATCGACACACCACACCTCCACACCTTTAAGTATTCGGGATCCTCGTCTTCATCGTCTGTACGCCCTGCAACCAAGTTGGCAGTCGAATGCTGCAGGCCCTTGAAGATCTGCGCCATGCCTGAAAACTTGGGCTTTTGGGCATTGGCTTCTGCAATGGCTCGAGAAACTTCCAGAGACCATTCCTCTTCTGATGCTTCCAGGAACAACTGCAAATCTTTGGAAAACTTGAGCATGGGGTGTGCAGCCTGAAGGGAGCAGGGTGGTGGTGTTGACATGGTGTGTGCTTGTCGTGTTGTCGTAATTGTTGTACCAACATAAGGGTTGTACAGATTGCTAGCAACAACACTCAGTATGTAGACACTTAGTGCACACACAAAGAAGGTAGTAGTAAAAAGCAAGTACACAACAAAACAACAACATGTTCAACAACACCATGTACATACCACTTTGTTGATAAACAGGGTGAGGGCGGCCCTCCGTTGTTCGATAAACTCTGTTGTCATTTGGTATTTTTGCACAACATTCTTCTCTGGCAGTGGTGGGATAATGACACCTGTGTGTGTAGTAATGTGGGTGTATATGTGTGGTTGTATACACATGTGTGTGTGTATACACACATGTGTGTGTATACACATGTGTGTGTATATGTGTGTACATATAGGTATGTATGTGAACAGCAAAAAAAAAGAACATGAGAGGGGGAATACAAATCGACATGCAATTACAAGACACATATGCACCATACAACAACCACAACATATCAAACACAAACAGATAAACACAAACCATACCTTTATTAAGCTCTGCAAGGCGGCCATGAAGCCATGCAAAGTCACGAAAACGTCGAATGACTTCACTATGCTTGCTACGATACTGGGGCAGATCTGTGTGCGTGACCACCTTGTAGGAGACGTAGGCACCCACACCCTCCCCTTGCTTGACTGGCTCTGATACTAGGATTTCAAAATCATTCGAGTCGCGCTCTGGCTGCTGCAAAGCCTGTGTACGATGCAGTGATGACGATGACGAAGATGGTGATGATGATGATGGTGGGCAAGATGTTGCACACACTTGCATACCGTGGATGCATCATTAGAGGGTGTGGCATGATTTGTTGCAGAAAATGCCTGTTGCCAGGTGATGTCTTATCTGAATATACCCACAAAAACACACCACCACCATCCCCACCACCATACCCCATTGGTCATCAGCAGGCTGTCGCTCATGATAACGCTTTCATACGGGGGTGGTGGTGGTTCTGAAGCATGATCATCTTCAGGTGTTTCAAAAGGGTTGGTGCCCAGTGGCTGGCTCTCGGCCTGTAGTTGATGAGGGTAGTAAAGATGGGCACGAATCTGCAACGCCGAGGCCATGCTTTGCCATCCCACACACGTACATTTGGATCATCAAAACCTAAGGGACCTGTATCCATGCTGATTGTCCCGGGGGGTGTTGTGTACTGGATTGTGGAGGATGGTAGGAACGTTTCACGGTAGGATCGTCTTTGTTCACTGAAGATTGTGGGGTCGTGGTGTATTTCATGTGGTGTATATTGTACAGTATAAAGTGGGACGTGCAACAGGAGAAAAACATCGGCAATCGTTGATCATTTCAAAGTGTGCAACACAATACCACATCACTATAACTTTCGTGCTTGACACTCGACACTCCCATCTATACCAGTACAACACCTTGCACCCGGAAAACACCTTTCAACCGCACGTCTAGAGCGCGGAATGATGATCTGCATCACTACACACCTGCATGTGTGCACTTGTCGGCCCAACGTGCCATCCAAAACGCACCTTGTACGCACCCAAACAATTCTGCGTGCGCCTGCGACATTCCATGCACGACATACAGCTGCCCATTCAGCATCTCGTGGCGCTGCCCTAGTACAAGAGGAGAAGCCTGAAAAGGATTGGCGCATTGTGCAGATGATTGATGCATGCAAGGCCTACTATGGCAAGCTATGGAGCAAGGCTGGTATGTGTGTAGCATTGGTGTGGCGCACACGTGTCTGCATCATCCATCCGGCCCCCAACAACCCCTGGTTTTGCACATGCACAGAATTGGATGTTGCCAGTACGTTGCTCGATGACCAATGTGTGCACAAGGACATGATATGGGGTGGCAAGGAGCTCACAGTTGGTCCTGCAGCGATGACAAAGCTTGTCAAAGAGACACGAGCTGCATATCCCGATCTTGTGTTTGATGTGAAACAGGTGCGTGTTGTTGTTTTTTGTTGTGTTTTTTGTGTTTTTCGTTGTGTTGTATTTTGTTGTGTTTTTTGTGTTTTTCGTTGTGTTGTTCTCTGTGTTGTTTTTTGTGTTTTCTTCGTATCAATGGCGTGCAGACAGGCACAGTGTAGTAGCCTAGTGCATCATAAGATGTGTAGCGCATCATAAGACATGTAGTGCATCTGAAGATATGTGAACAGACTGTGTGGTATACACACAGCAACCAAGGTATGATACCAGCCACAGACCATCACCCTACATCCCACACAGGTGGGCGTCATTGATGTCAACAACGTGTTTGTGTTGTGGGAGGGACAAGCCACCAACTTGGGTGAGTATCATTCACACAGACCCTCATATCATGCAAGCAACCTTTGTGGTATAACACAGTTTGGGTTCAATAGTGACCGCAGCAAGATCACAGAGGTGTGTGTTTGTGGGCGGGTGTTGTGTAGATAGGTGGGTGTTGTGTAGATAGGTGGGTGTTGTGTGCATCACAAAGAAAAGGTTTATCCCCCCCCCTTGTTCACACACAGATTACAGTGTACAGGCAGCCATTCACAGAAGACAAGGCACAGGTGTGTGAGCAACAGGGGGAGGAGGACATGCACACACTGCACCTGGCACGCCTGCACTTTGAGGGGAAGAAGAAAACACCAAGTGGTTAGTGGTTTTTAGAATGAGTGGGTGGAACGAGTGGTGGAGGACATGTATGAGGGTTGAGAAGACGTACAAAGGCTGAGAACATGTTTGAGATGGAAACGTGAGGGGAGTTGGGAATGCGAGGGGAGTTGGGAATGCGAGGGGGGCAGGTTTGCCAAAAATATGTGTGTTTGTGCTGCATGTTTTTTTCCATCTACTTCTTTTACCAATGTCGGTAACCAACAACAACGTCTAGGGAAACACAACAGCACGCGCACTCTCTCTCTCTCTCTCCCGTTGCCATATCGACCCATCCCCTTGCATTTTCACTCAAACCGCCGCACAAATAGCACGATAGTGGGTCACAGTGTTGAATCTACTATTGTGTATTGCTATTGCCATGGAGGTGATTGGCATTGCGTGCATCCTTGCACAACACCATGCGCCCCCCCCCACATTTTGATGCACAATTACACCAGCGCAACACATTCGATCTCCACAAGTGCATTCAATGGCAGTGTTTTGACTGCAAAAGTTGCTCGAGCAGGGGGCTCAGAGGGGAAATACTTGCCTGGGGGGGAGGGGGGAGGTGGGTGTACACAACTGCAACACAAGGGTAGCAGATGGGTAGGAGATGGATGTACATGGCTGTCAGAAGTATGGGCGCAGACTGTGTCCCTGCACAACAACGTACGACTACACCGACCATAAAAGGCTGCTCCAAGTACATCACGACCACCCACATACCATACACGGCGTTGACAGCTGCAAAGTCGTCCATGTCTGCCAACAAGATGGTGGTCTTCACAACCTTGCTGAAATCACTACCTGCCGCTTCCAATACAGCACCCATGTTTTTCATCACCTGCTCTGTTTGACCCTCCACGCCTGGCCCAGCAAAATCCTTGGTCTGTGTTGCCATGGGTGGGGTGTCAGTCATGCATCGGGCATCTACCCCATGCCATGCACGGACGCGGTGCTCACGTTTCAACGACATACCCCTGGGATGAGCCCCAATTGACCAGACACAAAGACCATGTTGCCAGCCTTGACTGCTTGACTATAGGGACCCAATGCAGCAGGTGCCTTGTCAGTGGCGATGATTTCCTTGCCTATGATATGGCATGAGCTTGGTAAGATATTGGTAGGCGAATACCTCATTCAATGCACTATCAATATCCATACCTGCAGATGCCATGGTACGAAGCTGCAGAGATCGACGTGGCAAGGCAACACGAGGGGAAGCGTACGGGATGGTATTGAGAGTGCGGCTGATCTGGCCAGTCACGCGGCTAGGGAGCTGTGCAATGACCTGCATGATGATTCGTTTGTATATGGTGTTGTTCTGAGAGATAGTTGTTTAAGAAATGAACAGGAACTTTTTGCAATTGTGTTTGACCACGCCCGTCGTGCAACCAACACTCTCATCAACATGGTTTCTGCTGCCCCTCCACGCATCACAAGGATACGCACCATGGCCCTGGGTACGCTGGGTGAGGGTGGTGGTGCAGGGTATGGCGTTGGAAGGCCAAAATAAAGCGCACATCATCAACACAGGCATTGGGGCGATCGTTCTCATTGCGAGTGCATGGCGCCTACAAAACATATCTGCACAGCAATCTGCTGCAGACACAAGCAGGAAACGACCCTGATCACGTGCATTGATGTCGTCTTCTTTACCACACACGGCTGCCCCAGTGTAATACCACACACACAACGGGGAAACAGGCATACACCTGCAAAAAGCACAGCGGAAAAAAGACACCCATCACATACAATACACCTAGTACTAGTATAATACATGGTTGGATTGTTGGCAACAAAAAAAGTGGAACAACAAAAGAGGGAAACATCAACCATGCGGGGCTCATGTGTTGGTGGTTCCATGACAACAACATCACACGCAGCCCACACAAAACTCCCAAGATGACGTAATGAATCACATTGTAGTAGGAAACAGCAACAAGTGGTGTTGTGGTTGTTGATCAACACCTAGACAAGAATATACACACGTCACGCAACCAACACAACACAAATCAACCATGATGTTGGTGTTGAACAACGCACACAGCACCGACATACAGCCTCACACAAGAAGCAACAACAATAATCATGAGTATGCAAAAAAAACAAAGTTACGTTTTGTTATGTTCGCCCACTCAAAAACTTGGACCATGACTTCTTGACCCTACTCGAGCCCCCACTGCTCCCACGACCACCACTCCCCACACCACCACTACTCCCCCCACGACCATGTGCATGCTGCGCAGACCCCGCTGCCTGCTGATCATCATCATCATCACCACCTGTTGGTTGATCATCATCACCAGCAGCAGCAGTGGCGCTTTCATGCGCACCCACAACAGCACCCTCTTCCACCCCACCAGTACCATCACCACCCTGCTGTTGCTGTGCCAGTGCTAGTTCAAATGCAGCAGCAGCAGCTGCTGTGGATTGCACCACTGACAGAGCATCAGCCACGTCCCCCTCTCGCATGGACTGCACCCCACCACTCAACAGCCGCTCGGGGTTGTCGGGGCGCAGTGTGAATTTCACAGGGGCCCCCGCACGGAGCCCCCCGCTGCTGTCGGTCTCTGCCGACGACATGCCTCGCAGGGGGGCCTCTGCGAGGCCCTGCAGGGACGGCAGGGCCCCCTCTGCTGCCAGGGCCCCCTGTTCATGCGCACTCCCAGCAAAACCACCACCATCCACTGGAGGAGGAGCATCATGTGCATGATGATGAGAACCACCATTGACCAGGGCACCACCACCACCATTCATGGGAGACTCCAATGCATGCTCACCCCCATTCTCTCCCCCAGCAGCACCAGACATGCGGCTTGAAAAATACAGCGCATCGTTGGAGGGCCCCGAGGGGGTGACCTCTCCCGATATGCGGGGGGCCTCTGTGGAGGAGGTGCTTGTGCGGGTGGGCATGAGGTTGCTGCGTGAGATAGCCGCCCTGCGTAGGGTCTTGAGTCGAAGCACGACGTGCTCAAAGGTGGGGCGCTGTGATGGGTTTTGATGCCAGCATTCTTGCATGAGCGCCACGTACTCTTGCAACCCTATGGTGTTTGTTGGGAGTGGGTGACGCAGGTGTTGTTGTTGTAAAGACATGGGGAGGTTGAAGGATGGAGGTTTTTATTCAAGCACTTGTGTGTATCATACTCATCATTGTTCATATACGTGTACACTAGACACCATCATCATCACAACCCCCCACCATCATCATCATCATCAAAAACATACCATCAAACCCACCACCAGGCACGTTTTCCACATCCTCTGGTACAAACGGCCGTGCCCCATTATTCGCCACTGCAAATGCAATTTGAATGGGGTTGGCAATCTCCTCAAACGGCTCTCGAAGCGTCATCAACTCCCACAACACAACACCAAAGGAATACACATCACTAGCGCGTGAATGGGATTCGTTGCGGATGATTTCAGGGGAGAGCCACTTGGGGTTCATCACCACCAGGCTGCTGCGGCTTTTGGAGGCATCTAGAAGCTTGGAAAGACCAAAGTCGGCTACTTTGACATGCCATGCTCTATCAACCAGCAGGTTGGGGGATTTCAAGTCACTGAGAGTGGTGAGGGGTGGGGTGGGGGGGTGGGGGGGGGTTGTGTGGGGAATGGTGGGAGGATCGTGGGGTAGTGTGTGGGTGTTTGCGTGGGGAGTATGTACAGAAAGCAACAAAAACCAGTATGTGTAGTATGTGTAGTGTACAGAGCAACAACAAGTCACCGACGTACAACACCACATGCACACAAAGCAGTAACACATACCGATGAACAATGCCTCTTGAGTGCTGTGTGGGAGAGCGGGAGCAACATGTGTGAACAGTGGTGGTGTGAGCTATGAGAATAACAGCTATGAGAGAAACAAAACAAGAGAGAGAGTCCCAATCATGATAGACAATGCAGATGCACTACATGATGCCAATGTCTTAATGTACCCCACCACTCCCCCACCACTCCCCACCATCACGTACCAAAAACTCCATACCCACAGCAGCATCCAGCGCCAACGACAGCCGCCGCCGCCAATCAAACGTCGCCGCCACCACTTCACTCGAAGAGTGACGCATGTTGTACATGACGCTGAACAAGCTCCCTCGTTCACAATACTCGGTGATCAACATGGGGGGTTCCAGGCTCACCCCCAGAAACAGCACCACCGACGGGTGTCGCAGCCCAGCCATGATGGCAACCTCTTTCTGTAAAGCACGTATGCCAGAGCTAAAGCGACGAGCGTCATCTGGGTCGTCCTGAATGTACGCCGGAAGCTTCTTCACCGCCACTGCTGTGGATCGCCATCGTCCACAAAACACCTCGCCAAACGAGCCCTGCCCGATCTTGCGCACGAGCTGTAATTGGAGGGGATCGATGGCCCAGCTGTGTTCCAATTTATCCAAAACATCTTGCAGCGAGAGATGGGTGTCGCCACTGGATGTGGGATCCCCAACATCCCCACCCTTGGAGGATGCCAAGCCGCAGGATGGCCCTGCAGGCGTCAAGGTGCCCCCGTCGGCGAGCACGCTGGGGCTGTTGCCGTCGTCGCTGCTCTTGGTGTCGACAGAGGTGACGGTGGCGGTCATGGGGAGGGGCTTGATGGGATGGACGCCATCGTGCATCATCATCATGTCGTCTGATGGTGCCATAAACGAGTTGCCATCAAATGAAGGCCCACCTTTTGTGTTGGCGTCACCACGAATGCTCTTCATACTCGGCAAACGACCAGATCCCCCCATTGCAGGCCCACCCATCTCCATGTCCTTGAGATCCATCGCCCGCTGCATCCGTTTTTGCCGTCGATACATCCAGCACGTTCCTGCCAGCACCCCAGCACAAAACAACGCAAACCCAATCGCCAATGGTACGGCAATGGCAATCGTGGTGCCCGTGTTGTCGCCGCTCGAGATGGGGGGTGGGGATGGGGTGGGCGGCATGGCGGGGCCCTGCTTGGGGCGAGGTGGGGGGGCCCACACGGGGCCATCGAGATCAGACAGTGTTGGAAATGGCTGCTGGCACTCACCAGGGGTGTGTTTGAGTTGCTTGGTGCGCCGCACCACAATGGTCCACACATCGCTGGCATCCCGAGGGATGAGCTCGGTGGGCAGGTCTGCTGGCAATGTCAACAATGCATTGGGCAGTGGGAGCGCTCCTGCTGGTGCAAATGCCGCTGCTGCTGATTGGGGGAACGGGTTGGTGCCGATGGACGTGGTGCGTGTTGTGGAGATAAACACAGATCGGCATGCCGTGTACACCTCTGCAATGGCGCCCACATGATATCCAGACGGTGTGTAGATGTTGATCTATGTTTTGGGTGTGGGGTGTTGGGGGTGGGAGGGGTATTTTTTTTGCAAGTGTTTGCAAGTGTTTTTGCAGTTGTATCTCTTTGCGCAGTATATGAACATTCCCAAAAAACCAACCTGTCCTGGATATCCGATGCCATTTCTTGTGAAATTCAAGGGGAGCCACTTGTTGGTCACGAGCCCCAGCATGGTGTTGACCTGCCCCATGGCAACCAAATCATCAGGGCACCATGCACCAGGCAACATGGTGTAGAGCAGGGTGGACACCATGCGTGCCGTATATTGTGTGGCAACTGTGTGTGGTGATGTCAGGGTGTTGCAAACAACCTCCATTTTTTATCTTTCATCATGCAACCATCATCATCATCATCATCATCATCACATGACATACTTCTCGATATAGCCACCGGAGACTGCAGCCCAATCATGGTAAACGACATGCTTGCCATGTAATACCCCCCCCCAACATCCATGGAATCGGGGGAGCGTGGTGCAAACGCCATGTAAAACTCCATCGACGCGTTCATCTGCGCCGCCTCTGTGTCGGGATTGGCCGACAGCAAATACGCCAAGGTTAGAAAATCCTCCACATCGGTTTCATTGCACAACATTTGGTAGGTCAACATGGGGTTTTGGTACATGGGCTGCTTAAACCCCTCTGGGTAGGTGGGACCGGTGGTGTTTTGCAATCCCTTGCCCGGCTCAATCACCCGCATCATTGTGTTGTCCATCTGGTACAGGTAGCCATTGCACGCGGTGTCAAACCCAATGACCTGGGCGGATTGTGGTGCCCCGCCAGCATTATAACGCATGCCCTCTGTCATCGTCATGTTGAACACAGTGGTGCCGCTGTAATTGTACGCTAGGAAATTGGGATTGGCGAGCATGCTGGAATCCACAGAGCTGCTTTGTTCCATCATGTTTTGGAATGCCCAATAGAGACCGGTGCGGATGGTGTTGTTGACTGACAGCAGGTCGGCTGGTGCGTAATCACCCACCAGGATGTTGTAGTAAAACCAAAACTGTGCCATGGTGGGGCTAAACGAACTGCCACCTGGGTTGTGTGTTGGGGTACATGTGTGTGTTGGGGTATATGCGTGTGAGATTTTGTAGAGCATGTTGATGTACAAGGATGCACCCGATGTACCATCACTGCCTGGCAATGTCATGCCCGGCCAGGTGCCCGTGTTGTTAAAGTAAGTATCGTTGACAACCATCAGGGTCAACCGAACCCCTGGGTCATCGAGGACCTGTGCCAGGCCAACATTGGTGTTTGCTGCAGCTTGGGCGACCGACGCATAGCCCCTGTTGGCGCTGCATGTGAGCAACTCCCACAAGGTACGGCATCCTTGACGGGCACGGACGGCATCGCAGTCTGATCCATCCAGTGCTTCAGGGCCTTGGTTGGTTGCCTGTTGCGGTGTGAGAAAAGTGTCTCTCCGGGATGCATGTACCAACCCCCCAACTTTGATGTGTCCTCCCATACCCTTGCCAGCAGGAGCAACGCAAGCAGCCCAATCCATGGGCGTTTGCAACGTGCTATGCAAAGTATCATGCGCGATACGACATGTACGGTGCCTCGTGGCGTGTGACAGATGCTTTATTCTCTGATGTAATTGCGGAAGCTGCTCAACTGGACCCACCCAGAACGTATTCTTATATGGTGTACACAACGGGATGTCTCCTGGCGCTTGTGGCTGTCCCTAGGCGCTAAATATGGCAACTTCTCATCATGTACCTGGAGCTAATAATGAGCTCCAGGGGGTTGCTGAAGGGGTGGTTGCGTAAGTGAGTTGATTTCACGGAATGCAGTGGCACAGGCTGGTACAGGCTTTGATTATTGGCTGTGTAGATGGGATTCTCAACACACAATCGGCTCCCTAGCCGCTTACTAGTGCGATGTCTACAAAACTTCTATCAGTACCACTTAGTGCAGTACTTGTATGTAACTGACATGGATTTTGAGGGAAACAGACATATTTCTCATTTTGTACACAACATTGCAAACAGATCACTTCATCAGCCGCAACCATAACAAGTACGAGAAATACTACTTTTTGTGCACAACGACAAGTACAAGGCTGGGTGGTTGAAACCCATCAGCACACAAACAACATGCCGATCGTCAGTGTTGGACGAGACAACTTGTTCCAAGCCCTAGGCAAAACATACAGTACGTGGGTTTGTGAATGATGACTGCAATTTGCACGTTGCTGGTGGTGGATGAGGTGGAAAACACTCAAAGCAAAGCATGTCTAGATCTGACGGCCGCACACCACACACCCACAGCCGATGATGAGTTTCAGGAGCTTTGCTTTGAGTATGGCATCGAGCTTGATGATGTGGTATGTGCAGTATATTGCTGGTGGTCACAACAGCTGCTTACGTGCCCTTGTGCGCTTCATCTCACAACATTCCCACACCATGCCATCCATACACACAGACATCAGAAGCAGAGATGCTGAGCAAGGAACATGGTGGTGTCAAGGTGGAAGGTGCATCGGATGAGGTGCTGTATAAAATCGACATCCCTGCCAATCGCTATGACATGTTGTGTTTGGAAGGCATTGCACGTGCACTTGATGTGTTTCTCGGGCGCATTACGCCACCACAATACTCTCTCGTGCAGCCTGCATCAGGTATTGTCAGTTGCAATGATTTGGGGGTTGCTCGGGGGGCTGTACACATACACAGCCATGTACACATACGCACACAACTATGTACACATACACATACAGCCATGTACACATGCATATACAGCCATGTACACAAGCATATACACACACTATGTACACATACACACAGACATATATACACATCACATGAACACAGGCACACTGCAGCGCATCACAGTGCAGCCAGAAACCCTGCTTGTGCGTCCCTTTATAGTGGCTGCTGTGCTACGCAACATCACATTTGATGAGCAGCGATATCAGAGCTTTATTGACTTGCAAGACAAACTTCATCAAAACCTGTGTCGGCAGCGATCATTGGTTGCTATTGGCACACATGACCTGGATACACTACAGGTGTGTGTGTGGGAGGAGGGGTGTTTTTGTGTGTGGGGGGGTATTTGTGTGTGTGTGTGTGTATGGATATGTGTGTGTATGGATATGTGTGCACACATCCACTGTCCTTCATCTTCGCTTACTTCTTTCCTTTGCTTTCTGCACACTGCACACCTCTCACACCACACACACAACCCCCCCCTATACACCCCTACGCCTACCCAATCACACACCACACCCCGCACACCAGGGCCCCTTTACATACGAAGCCCTCCCCCCCGAGCGCATCACCTTTGTCCCACTGAAACAAACCGACACCTTTGATGCCGCATCCCTCATGACACATTACTTGAAAAATGATTTGAAACTGAAAAAGTATGTGCCTATCATACACGACAGCATTGTGTATCCGGTCATATACGATGCAAATAGGACGGTACTGTCCTTGCCACCTATTATCAATGGGCAACACTCGGCGGTATGTTTTTGGTGTTGCGGGGGTGGTGGTGGTTGTTCGTGGTGGTTGCATGTGCATGTATACACATGCATTTGCAAATCAACAAGTACACATGAAACATACATACATGCACATACACCCTCATCATACACACGTGCACAGACACCCCATCACACACACACACACCCTCTCTCACACACAGATTTCTCTCGATACAAAAAATGTGCTCATTGAATGCACAGCAACAGATCTCACCAAGGCTGAAATTGTGCTCCAAACAGTGTGTGCCATGTTTAGTCAACACTGCAGTCAACCTTTTACAATGGAGCCTGTGGAGGTTGTGGATGCCACTGGTGCTGTGCGAGGTATGCCTATTGTTATTATTGTTGTCTTATTATTATTATCACATTGTTATCTGTGTATATAACAACACACCTGAAGTACCATGTACTTCATGCCCCACCACCCCCACCCCCCCACACCTGTACTCCTAGTATTCCATGCTCCCCACCCATGTTGTCCACATCCCCCACCCGCTACACACGCACCTGCGCCATGTACCCCATGTCCACCACACCACACCACCCCACACACAGTCTACCCCAACCTCTCCCCCCGCACAATGCAAGTCAAAGCCCCCTACATCCGTAGCATGGCTGGCGTTGACCTTGACGCACGCAGCATGGCAACGTTGTTGACCAAAATGCAACTGTCCGCTCGTGCAGACGAAAAGACAGATGAGCTGCATGTGGAAATTCCTATTACTCGTAGTGATGTACTGCATCCGTGTGATGTTGTAGAGGTAGGATTATCGTGTGCACATACATCAATTTTTTTGTAGAGAAAGCATATTCATGCTTGTAGGATATGTGTGCATGGGATACACACATGTATACATGATACACACATATAGACAACATAATACACACATATAATACAAACATATAATTACCCCCACCACCACCACCACACACACACACCACACCCTACACAGGATGTCGCAATTGCCCATGGCTACAACAACATCACCCGCACACTCCCAACAGACGTCACCACCGGCCGCGAACTCCCCATCAATCAACTCTCTGATGCGATCCGTGCTGAGGTGGCAATGGCTGGTTGGACCGAGGTGCTCACATGGGCCCTCATCTCCCGGAACGATAATTTCACCAGCTTGCGGATAGACGAGGGACCCGTGGTGGGGGTGGGGAATCCAGCGACGGCGGAGTTTGAGGTGGTGCGGAGTTCGTTGTTGCCAGGGGTGCTCAAGACGTTGGCTGCGAATAAAGATGCACCATTGCCGTTGAGGTGAGGTTGAGGTGGTGAGTGTGGTGTGGGTGGGTGTACATGCAATGAGGCATTTGGGTGTGTATTGTGATACTGCATTGTGCATGTTGCTACTGCATTGTGCACAAAACCATCCAGTACAACACAGCACAACGCAGTCCCCACCCAATACAACACAGCACAACACACACCGCACCCACCACACACACGCAGGTTGTTCGAACTCAGCGACGTCGTCATCCCAAGCCCCGACAGCGATACCGGTGCCCGCAACCACCGACGCATCGCCGCCCTGCAATGCAACAGAGAGAGTGGGTTTGAATCTATACAGGGGCTGCTCAATCGTATCATGGATGTGCTGGGAGTTCCTCTGGATGCTGACTTTGGTGAGCAATTGCCGGGGAATGTGGCAGCAGCGAAAGCACATTTTGGGGGTGGGTATTCATGGAAGCCATCACAGGTGTGTGGGTTTTTTTGTGTGCGGGGGGGCGGATTATGTATATATACATATATGGGGGGGATTTTTGTGTGAATGGGGGGGGATGGTTTCGTTTTGGGAAATGTGTGTGTGTTGGAGGGGGGGTGGAGGTTGGGTGTGGGTGTTGTTGGGGGGGGATGTTGCTGGGTGTGGGGGGATATTGTTGGGTGTGTGTTGGTGATGCAGCGTATCACATACTACATACCCACAACAAAAACAAAAAAACAACAGGTACCAACATTCTTCCCTGGGCGACAAGCAGAAATCTTTATCCACAAGGGAACACAGCGCATTGGTGTGTTTGGCATAGTGCATCCTGATGTGCTGGCAGCCTATGACATCAAGTACCCCACATCTGCACTGGAACTTGATATTGAACCGTTTTGTCATGATCAATTGTATAAGCAACTGCCCAGTCACTTTCCCACCAATCATACGTGAGTAACTGCCCAGTCACTTTCCCACCAATCATTTGTAAACGAGGGAATTATGCCATGATGATTTTTTTTCACTTCCACTGTGTTGCCAAGTCATCATTGTTACACTGCCAACAATCTTGCGTCATTCTGTGCATGCCGTACACAAAATAGGCAGCAGGAAAAAGAAAAAGAATACCAACTACAACCCAACAACGACAACCACTGGATGATACATGATGTGAGAGCAACAACTAGGACAACGCATTATGTAGGGGGGGCCTTGTGTGTATGTGGGCCCAGCACCCCATTGGCTCATTTCCACTAGCATCTAATCCAACCCAAAGCACACATACTTGGTCTGTGTGGGGAGGTTCGAGGTGTGTACAATCTCAAATTTGCACACCATGTCCCCCGCTCTTTTCTCCCTCTCTTCACTTCCCCCTTTCATTTCTCCCCCTTTCATTTCTCCCCCTCTCTGTGCCCCCTCACCCCCACAATCATTGCTCCCCCTCTCATTCCTCCCCCTTACACACACACATACCTCCAAAAACTCGTCCAGCCCATATTTCGACTGCTCCCTCCCCAGCCCACTTTGTTTCATGCCCCCAAACGGTGCCACCTCACTCACAATAGCCACCTCATTCACACCCACCATGCCGTACTCGAGTTGCTCTGCAATGTGAAACGCCCGGGATAGGTCCTGTTTGTCGAGGGAGGGAATGTGGTGGGGTGGGGTGTGGGGGGGAGGGTGTGAGAAATAATGGGGTGAGAGAAGCACTGGAGGATGTATACCAGGAGGAATGTGTGTCCTTATATACCACTTTGTTGACCATGCCCAACATAAATACAATAACACAGGTACCATACCCGAGTAAAAAAGTAGGCAGCCAATCCGTATTCTGTATTATTTGCTAATTGTACTGCCTCTTCATCACGTGCAAACTTAAACATGGGTAGTACAGGGCCAAACATCTCCTCACTGTCAGGGGGGGAAGGGGGGTGGGTATACACCATGTTGTGGACCGTGTGGGGAAAAGGGTGGGTATATACCATGTTATACGGTGTGGGGAAAAGGGGGGGTATGTGGGGGCGCGCCAAACACACACTAGGCACACACCACCAACACCACCAACACCACACCACACACCACCACCTACCGGAATACACGCATGTCAATGGTTGCATTTGCAATAATGGTGGGATCAAAAAAGTTTCCATCTCTCAATGGAGAGGTGTCACTAAACCCTGTCTTGCTGCCTCCCACCAACACCTGGGCACCCTTGGCCACTGCGTCTTGTACCCGACTGTCAATAGCAGCCACAGATGTGCTTGTGATGAGGGGGCCTATAGTGGTGGTGGGATCCAAACCACTACCCACCTGGGATTGTGTAGGGGGGGAGGATGGGTGTGTGTGGAGGTGTGTGAAGAGGTGTGTGGAGGTTTGGAAAAAAGGTATGAAAAGCATGTATAAAGGTGTGTGTATGCCATCCTTCATGTACATCGAAGACAACACGAACAAAACAAATTACACCAGCATACACACCACCCGCGATACCCCCCCACCCGCACCTCCACCCCAAAATACCTTGAGCTTGCGCACCAAATCAACAAGCAGCTGTGAAAACTCCTCATACACCTTTTCATGCACAAACACACGGTTGCTACATATACACGTCTGCCCCGCATTGCGAAACCGGGATGACATCACCGCAGCAGCCGCTTTATCCAAATCCGCATCCTCAAACACAATAAACGGTGCATTCCCCCCCAATTCCAACGACACACGCTTGACAGTATTGGCCGCACCAGCCATAAGGAGCTTCCCCACCCTCGTGGACCCTGTAAACCCAATTTTCCTTACAGCATCACTGTCCAGGAGAGCTTGGCCGATGGCGGGGGCATCCCCACAGAGCACAGAGAGGACGCCGGTGGGCACTTCGGCTCGTTCGGCTAGGGCGGCCAGGGCCAGGGCAGTGAGTGGGGTTGCTTCTGCTGGCTTGAGCACAACCTGACAAGGGGGGTGGGAGTGGATGGGGGTTGGGTGGGATAGGATGGGGATGGAGTGCATGTGCATGGGAATGTCGTGGGTGTGTGGAACAACTTGTATGGACGCACGCAGCGTACAGTCAACGCATGGTCAACGCATGGTCAACATACCGTGCATCCGGCAGCGAGTGCAGGGGCCACTTTGCGGGTGATCATGCTAAATGGGAAATTCCATGGCTGAAAAAAGAGGGGAGATTATTTGTGAATACAGGTGTGAAAACACACAGTTGAACACACACAGCAATTATCAGTGTGTGGTTTGAATGCAGCACCACAAGCACACACACACACATACACACACACCCAAGAAAACACCTACCGTGATGGCACCAACCACACCAATAGGCTCCTTCCATACTTGCATACGCCTGTTTCGTAGTGTGCTCGCCAGATCATCACCACACACACGTTTGGCCTCCTCGGCAAACCACTCAATGGATGCAATACCTGTTGTTGTCATTGTGTGCGGGGGGGTGTTGGTGTTGTGGCATTGGAATACAGAAACTATTGGTACACAGAAACGACCATGATGACGATCTTGAAAGATTTTAAAGTACACCATGTCAAACATACACCATGTCAAACACACAATATGTCAAATACTCAACAACACCAGCAATATACCAGCTGCAAACTCTGCCTTGGCCTCTGCCTTGGGCTTGCCGCTTTCCAATGTCATGATGGTAGTAATGTCATCCGCAGCATCGACAATGGCATCATACCATGCGTGCAACACCGCTGCTCGCTCCTTGCCAGTTCGTGCTGCCCACTGGGGAAAGCTTGCAGCAGCCTTGGCAATGGCAGCACGTGTCTCATTGGCACCCATGCGAGCGACACGTGCAATCACATCCCCAGTGGCGGGATTGTCCACCTCAAACGTGGCACCGTCGCCTGCACGTGCCCAGTCGCCACCCACCAGGCATTCTGTCTTGAGCAGTGACTTGTCTGTGACAAGCTCCACAAGGTGGTTGCTCAGCAGGGGTTGGGTGCTGTCTGTTTTGGTCGACATGCCGTATTTTTGATGGGTTGCTTGGGTGACTACCCTGCCTTGACGTAGCACCGCAAGTATTGATCTATGCAGTAGTGGTTGGGTGTGCAGCATGGTTGGCACACCGTTGACGGTGTGCAGTGATTGAATGTCGGGGGGATTTGTCGTGTAGGATCTGCTTCAACGGCAGGGAGGTGTTCACGTTGAAGGAGTACAGCCGTAATTGTATCGTGTGTGTCGTGGGTTTGTGCACAGCGTTTGTTGAGAATTATTTTGTTGAAAAGTAGGTCAAGGCGCCTGTTTTCACACAAGGCCTGTGTACACACATTCTAACAGCAGAAAGAATCGGGCTCACAAAACACACTGCGTGTGCGCATCAGTGCAATCGTGAATACACAGGCGACGTTGTCCTGCATAACTACTGGAATATCAGTGCCCCGCAAAACAAGGGCACAACATCAAAACATAACGTTGGTGGCACTGAGAAAACACACAGCTATACACTAACAGGAGGAAAAACATGCACCCATGTACATGGGGCACACAAAGCACACATGAGCAAAAGCGCAGCACCACACGGCTGCATTAGGCAGCCAAAATTGCACAACACCACACAGGTGGGGCACTATCATGCACAGACACTTGACGCACAAGCTCTTCATGTTTTGTGGAGAAGAGAAAGAAACAAGAAACTCAACAACAGGAGGTGATACTATGATGAATGACACATATGTTTTGGTAGCGACTATCTTCATAGTCAACAGCAGTTGTCATCGACGCATGTGTCATACACGTGGTGCACAAGCGTGGGTGCGACCAACACACATATTGTTAGGATTATGATACATTCATTCTGCCTGATTCATTCCACAGTCATCCCTGTATCCATACACATCTTGCATACCAGAGTCACCCTACCACCGCTGTTTGTGATGGCACATCATCATCACCCAATGTCACCGCACTGCAACTTGTAGCTGGTGATGAGTCCCTCGACAACACAGAGTATGGTGACAAACGCCCTGCTGCCCATGGCTTGGCCTCCTCGTGTGCCTTGTGTCGTTGTAGGACAGCTGCTGGTGCTGCTGATGGATCAGATGCTGGTGCTGCTGATGGTTCAGATGATGGCACAACCTCTACAGCCTCCCGTGCAAGTCTACTGCGTGATTCGTCCGAGGCTCCTGCAAGACTTGTGGTGCTGCTGCTGTTGTGTGAATGCAACCGGGCTGTCACGCTGCTGCCCGACGTGTGGTGGTGGGTGGGTTCCGCCCTGTGTGTGTGTACGCATGCACGTGTGAGTGACTGATGTACCAACCCCAACAAGAAGAACGCATCCACCACGTACCATGCAATGGCCTCCTGCGTGCGCAAGGCGGTGGTGTCCCGATGGAAAAAATTGCCACGATGCTGGAGCCCATCAATAAAGTCGTTGACACTGGGTGGCATATTTAGTGGTGGATGGCTGCAGACAGCCCTTGAAAACCTTCTTTTTGGCTTGGCATGAGCTTCTGCAGCTGGGCGGGAGAAGAGCATCATGGGGTCGGCGGTCTTTAGACTGCGTACAGTCTCGTTTTGCATGTCACGTGCACACGAAGATACTACTAGGATGCACAAGTTGGATCAGAGACTATGTCTGCAGCCTCAACAACAGACAAAGCACCCAAGGCGTTGCAATCATCAAACCCCACCCTCACCTTTGTCCTGTGCTATGCTGACAAAGGGCACAGCTACCTTGCACGAAAACATGCAAGGAGTTCGACGCGGATCCATAACTGAAGAGGGGCCGCCAATGATGGTATCGCAATGATCAGTGGTGCTGGGTTGGTTTTGAGTTGTGTATTGTGTATGGTGCTTGTGTTCAATCTTGTATTCTTGTATTCTGGCTGTCAAGAGGAGCTTTAAGATATAAAGAAGATGAGGAGATGCTCTTTTTGTTCACATGGCCCATAGGGTGGCCAAGGCAGGCGACTAGCAGCTGGTGAGCAATGCTGCGGGTGCTGCTGCTGCCAGGGTTCACAGGTGCATTCCAGACACAGCTTGACATAACACCTTGCTGCTGTGAGCTCATTGCAATGATGGTCAAACGGTGAAACAGTGTTTGTTTTCAGCACACTCAAGGAAGGAGCACACATATTGCTTCATAGCATTACCATTGCGTGCACCATTGCTGAGACAGCCGATAAGCATACCAACCAAACGAAATGAGACAGTACCATTGATCATGGCATCACCAGCAGGACAATTGCAAGCACGTGGTGTGGGAAATGCAGAAGAGCACGCAGGTATATGTTGTATAGTCTACCTTGCAAACCAAGAAACGTTGAGCAACAAGACAAAAATCACCATGATGAACACCATCCACAGACGATGCACCACCAAGTAAACGTGCACGGGTCGCAACGGCCCCCCACCACCAGGACCATCAACCTGCACGGGACGAGTCACCTGTAACACCCGCCGAAGCTGAAGCTGAGAGTGGACAAGCCGAACATCCACAACACATTGCACCGCCCACCACTGCAGAGGAGCTGGGCGAGGAGCTGCAGTACGATGGCATCCCTCAGGGCTGGCGACAGTGTCCCAACATGGGACAACCTATGCGCTTGCCATTTACCAATCCTATCAGTGGAGAGCTGTTGAAAGCATACTTGGTGCCCATGAAGGTACGCAATGGTGGGGTGGGGGGATGACGACGATGGGGATGTTTTGCGTGTGAACGTTACTGGGTTGTGTTTGCTGTATGGCATTATGCTCTTATTTATTGTATGGCACTATGATAGTGTGCACTAATAAAAATACAGGACAAAACATTTCGCACAACATTGCATCATCATCCCCTCTCGTTTCTTCCCCCCATCCCGCAGGTCCCGTTGGACTACCAGTATGATGATAGGCTCAAAGATGATGAACTGTTCTACCCAGAAGATGCATTGCTTACCATTGCCACCAGGGATGAATACAAACGACTACCGGTATGTGTGTATGGGGGGCCATTGCATGTTGGATGTATGACCGGCTGTGGCGGATGTGTGACAGTGCATGATGTATGTGGGAAAGCATGCAAACCCACAGTGCTATGATGACATGCACACACATGCATGCGGAGTATCAACCACTCTCCATGGCCTGTTGACCATCATGTTGACTCACACAGGTTCATATTGTGATTGACCTCACCAAGGCCCGCCCAGGGAGGTATTATGATCCAAATTTGGCATGGGCAAACAACAACATACATTATGAAAAGGTATATTTTTGTACAGGGATGGCGGTGTATACGATGATGTGGTATGATGTGGCATGATATGATATGATCATCACCCCCTCCCTAGGTACCATGTGCAGGTTTTGGTGAACACCCTCGTCCTGAGGAAGTCAACAGGGTTTTGTGGGTCATCTTGGATTACCTGTTCAAAGCAAAACATCATGGTATTATTCTCATCCACTGTACACATGGATTTAATCGTACAGGTGCGTGTGGGTGTGAATGACGTGGGCGTGGATCATGTGGGTGTGTTGGGGTGATGTGGGTGTGGATGTTGTGGTGTGTTTTCAGGTGGGTGAAAGTGGCACGTGTACTACACCAACCCATACCAATCAACCTATCCACCCATCCATACACACACACACACACTTGTACACACACACACACACTGGTACAATCACACACACACTTGTACACACACACACACTTGTACACACACACACTTGTACACACATACACATACTTGTACACACACACACACACACTTGTATACACATACACACAGGTTTTATGATTGTGTCAGCACTAGTCAGACTGGCAGGTATATCACTTGAAAAAGCACTGGGGGCGTTTGTTAGCACAAGAAGCCCTGGTATATACAAGCAGGAGTACATACGCGGGCTATACAAGTACTTTCATGTGTTCAAGTGAGTATGCTTTGTTCTTTGTTGATGTGTAAGGGAGTGTACTTTGTACTTTCATGTGTTCTCGTGAGTATAGTATGAAGCTATCGTTATGTAGTTGTTATATATACACCCCAATACACCCTATACACCCACAGACCAAAGCCATTTCCCTCGCCCGCCCTGCCAGAGTGGAAAGCAGGGGCCCCTCCTTCCCCTGAGGCCCCCCCTGAGGATGTTGCAGCACAGGGGCCCCCACCGGTGCCTCAACATGATGACGAGATGGGGGAGGAGGTTCCATATGAAGAAGCGCTCGGGGTAGGGGATATGTGGGGGAGGGGATATGGGGGGGGGGCATTACAGAATACACACATAAGAACAAACAATTACACTCATAACAACACACAAATACACACGCATTTCAACACACCAACGCATTACAACAAACAAATACACACATTACAACACACACGCATTACAACGCACAAACAGATCACAAATACACACAAATACACACACATTACAACACACATTACCACACACAAACACCCACAGGTACAGAGGCAAGTCACCCTCTTTCTCCTTGGTCAAGAGTTTGTAGATCAACGTGGGGGTGAACAACGGGGTTCTGGTTTTCCAGGCAGTCAACCTGTGAGCCTTGACCTGCAGAGCATTGAGAAATTGAAACAAGTGCGGTATGTATATGTATGAGTGTGTGTGTGTGTGTGTATGGTTGTGAGTATGGTTGTATGTGTAGTGGCTTTTTCTATGCATCACACATACACTCCCCTCACATCCCCCACACATACACTCCCATCACATCCCCCATACGCATGGCTCCCCCACACAGGTATTGGTTGACCTGGAAGGCTGATGGCACCCGTTACATGCTCTTCATATGCCGCTGGGGTTGCTACCTCATCGATCGCGCCTTTCGTGTGCGTCGTGTGCAGCTTCGTTTCCCCCGGACCCGCCCACACGATGTCCCCCCGGGGGTCCCCTTTCCCCCCTTTCACCACAACACGTTGACTGATGGGGAGATGGTGGTTGACCATGACAAGCAAGCAGGGACGTATAGGAGGCGATACTTGATATATGACATCATGGTGGTGAACGGGTATTGTGTCATTGATCGCCCATTCTCGGTGTGGAGGTGGTGTTGTGGTGGTGGTGGGTGGTGTTGTGGTGGGTGTTGTTATGGTGGGTGTTGTGGTATGATGGTGGTGGTGCGGTCCTGTGTATGTTGGAGCATATACACATGTACCCATGTACATGCACATCACCATCATCACCCCATCTCCATGCACCCCCACCACCACCCCAGGAGCGCTACATGATGATACAATCAGAACTCATGGCAGCACGCACCCACGAGCAAGACCTCATCACACAAGACATGAAGGCCAACAAACGCCTAAGGATAAATTACAACTACCAAGCGGAACCCTTCAGTGTACGGCGCAAGGATTTCTGGGCATTGTCTCAGGCTGATAAAGTGCTTCATAAGATGATTCCGGGCCTTAGTCATC